>Ga0224508_10000224_pt1 | contig 58266 bp, 54 predicted proteins | sample SF_Jan12_sed_USG_4_FD_170157 | JGI IMG/M metagenome (GOLD analysis project Ga0224508, IMG submission 170157) | Sediment microbial communities from San Francisco Bay, California, United States - SF_Jan12_sed_USGS_21 | ecosystem: Environmental > Aquatic > Marine > Sediment | place: USA... | reverse complement strand
CGTGTACCATCGCCTGGCTGCTGCAACCGGAGCTCTTCGAAACACGTTTATGCAACCTGTCGGTCGAAACGCAATCCGAACTGACAATCGGTCACACGGCCGTGGACTTCTGGCACGTCACAGACCGGCCGCATAACATCAGCTGGGCCCATGAGGTCGGTGCGGATGGCTTCTATGAATTGTTAATCAACCGGCTGGACCGGTTCGGAGGGTAGCCCCGCATGTCCACTATCGCCGTACTCGGCTCCGTAAATCTCGATATCGTCGCAAAAGTCTCGCGTCTGCCCGAACCCGGTGAAACGGTGACCGGTGCCGAGTTAAGCCGCTTTCCCGGCGGCAAGGGCGGCAACCAGGCGCTTGCCGCGAAACGCCTGGGCGCCGACGTCAGCCTCGTCGCCTGCGTTGGTAACGATGGTGCCGCCGATGAAGCGCTGGCGCTGCTGCGTGAAGGCGGCGTCGATCTTTCACGCGTCCGTGTTGTGGACGATGCCGCAACGGGCACGGCTCTGATCGCGGTTGCCAGGTCCGGTGAGAATCATATTGTTGTTGCGCCCGGCGCTAACCAGAAGCTCAAATCAGCTGATGCCGAGAATATCGTCGCCGATGCACTTATCTGTCAGCTCGAAATACCGACAGCGGTCATCGCGGAGGCTGCTGATGCGTTCGATGGCTTCTTTTGCGTCAACCTGGCACCGGCTTGCGAGATCGATGTCAAAGTCCTGCAACGCGCGGACCTTGTTGTCGTCAACGAGACCGAGTCGAACTGGTATGGCGATTCACTAGGGGCGTGCAACGGCATCGTTGCGACCACGCGTGGTGGCGGGCTCGCAACGCTCGAGCGCGCCGGCGCGGCGATTGCCGAATCCGCGCCTCCGACTGTTAGTGCTGTCGACACCACCGGCGCGGGCGACACGTTTACGGCGGCACTGACCGTCGCGTTGGTTGAGGGGCAGCCGCCCGAAGCGGCGCTGGGGTTCGCGTGCGCAGCCGGCGCCGCTGCCACGACCCGTATGGGTGCGCAGCCGTCGTTACCGTACCGGGATTTCCTGGACGGCTAGAGTTATCTACCCACCGGCCGTCAGGTAAGGGATCGAGCCCGCCACATCGGTATCGTCGATCGCGACGAAGTGGCTGTCGCTGCCGGCCTGTCTCGCGGCCGCGTACGGCGCATATTCCGGGTCGTCGACGAAAGCCTGCAGCGCCTCATCTGTCGGAAACTCGATAATAGCGATGAGGCTCAGGGTCGACTTTTCGCCTTCCAGCGTTCTGATGTTGCCGCTGCGAGTCAGGTATTTGCCGCCGTGTCGCTGCGCGATGTCGTGCACGTTGGCGGCGTAATCGGGTATCCAGCCGGGGTCTTTCACTGTCACTTGCGCAATTAGAAAGTTTGCCATTGTTGTTCCCCTGGTTAGTTCTTATGTTCTAGCTTGGTCTGGCTTGGTTAAGCAGGCCCCGTAAGCTCTAATTGGCCGGGTAACCTGAGCCTTGTTGTATGTAACAGGATACCACGCTGCCTCAGGCTGCCACGACGAGCAGGAATAATTCCGGTGTTGAATCATTTGTCATCGGTGTGGGACTCGTAGCGATCGTCGCCTCGGGGCCGTGACAAAAGTGTTGCTAGTCCAGATGAAACGACGCCGGCAATAACTCCGCAATGGTGTACTCACGCCATTCACCGCTGTCGTCGAAAACGATGATAACGGTATTTTCGTCGGCAAATTCGTTTATCCGCTGCCGACAGCCGCCGCATGGCGTGCAGGCCGTGATCGCCGTGCGGCCTCCGGCGACCGCGATGCGAGCAATGTGCTTGCCGCCCTGCTGAACCATTGCGGCAACCGCCGCGGCCTCGGCGCAGTTACCCAGCGGATATGCCGCGTTTTCGACATTGCAGCCAAGATGCAACCGGTCCTGATCGTCAATGATGGCTGCGCCGACGCTGTATCCCGAGTAACGGCAATAAGCTCGCGCGCGTGCTTCCATCGCCTTTTCGATAAGCTGTTCATTGGACAGTGTCATGGCCGGCTCTACTTCTGCTTCGTCTTGCGCATCGGGTTATTAGGATGCATGGTCCAGTTGATCTTATCCTGTGAGATCGCCTGACCGGTGCGCGGGTCGATGCCTTCGGTCAACTGATGCATTGTGATGCAGCTGTCGACCGGACAGACGCTGACACACAAGTTACAGCCCACGCATTCTTCGTCGATGACTTCGAAGCGGCGCTCGCCGTTAACTGTATGTGTAATGGCCTGGTGTGACGTGTCTTCGCAGGCACTGTAGCAGCGGCCGCACTGAATGCACAGGTCCTGGTCTATGACGGCCTTCTCGACATAGTTCAGGTTCAGGTACTGCCAGTCAGTGACGCTCGGAACGGCCTTGCCGATCAAGTCGTCAAGCTTCAGCTGCTTGTCGTCGAGAAAGTTGTTCAAGCCAGCAACGAGGTCGTCGATGATCCGGAAGCCGTAGACCATTGCGGCCGTGCAGACCTGCACATTACTGGCGCCCAGCGCCAGGAAGTCCACGGCGTCGCGCCAGTCGCTGATACCGCCGATGCCGGAGATCGGCAGGGCGCGAGTGTCTGCCGTGCGCGCGATTTCGGCCACCATGTTGAGCGCAATCGGCTTGACCGCTTCGCCGCAGTAACCGCCATGCGTGCCCATACCGTCGGTTGTCGGGTACATCGTGAGCGATTCATAGTCGACGCGCATGATGGAGTTGATCGTATTGATCAGCGACACGGCATCGGCGCCGCCATCCAGCGCGGCTTTGGCCGGCGGCAAAATGTTGGCGATGTTGGGCGTAAGCTTGACGATAACCGGAACCGACGCCGCCTTCTTGGCCCATTCGGTCGCCATCTGAATGTATTCCGGCACCTGGCCGACGGCGGCACCCATGCCGCGCTCCGACATGCCGTGCGGGCATCCAAAATTCAGTTCGAACCCGTCGATCCCGGTTGCCTCGATCATCGGCAGGTACTTCGCCCAGGTCTCTTCGTTCATCGGCAGCATAACGGAGGCAACGAGCGCGCGATCCGGCCAATCGTTCTTGATCTGCCGCATCTCATCGAGGTTGGTCTGCAACGGCCGGTCGGTGATCAGTTCAATATTGTTAAAACCGATGACGCGACGATCGTTGCTGTGCAGCGCGCTGTAACGCGGGCCGTTGACGTTGACAATGTGAGGGTCCTCGCCGAGCGTCTTCCAGACCGCGCCTCCCCAGCCGGCTTCAAACGCGCGATTGACGTTGTAGGCTTTATCGGTTGGCGGCGCTGACGCCAGCCAGAAAGGGTTTGGCGACGAAATGCCAAGAAACTTCGTTTTGAGGTTGGCCATGTCTACTCCTTCCTCAATGCACGGTCGATGTCTATAGCTGCAATCTTGCCTTGCTGGACCGCCGTTACCGTAAGATCGTTACCGACCGCGACGCAATCTCCGCCCGCCCAGACATTGCGCAGCGACGTCCTGCCCGAGTCGTTGACGACAATGCGGTCGTTACGAACCTCGAGATCGGAAATTGCGGTCCGCAATGTGCTGAAATCCAGTAGCTGACCAATTGCCTTGAACACGGTATCGGCGGTCAGCTCAAAACCATCGCCAGTGGTTGCCAGGCGGCCGTCACTATCGAGCCTCGTTCGTTCGAAGCGGATCGTCGCAACGTGTTCATCGCCATGCAACGAGGCGGGTTGCGCCCAATGGTGGATGGTCACGCCGCTGGTCTTCGCGAGATTCTGCTCGAATTCACTCGCACCCATGTGCTCCGGCCCACGCCGATACACGATATCGACCGTTTCGGCGCCCAGACGCTTGCTCTGAACGGCAATATCGATCGCTGTCATGCCCCCGCCGATCACAACAACGCGACGGCCAACCGGCAACGCACCAAGGTCGTCGGACTGGCGAATCTCGGCGATGTATTCGATCGCGTCGTCGACACCTGGTAAAGACTCGTGGTCGAGGCCCAGCGCGTTGGTTGAGCCGAGACCGACGCCGATGAACACGGCATCGTAATCCTCTTTGAGGTCCTGTAGCGCGAAGTCCCTGCCGAGCGCCTGGCCATTGCGAAGCTCGATTCCCCCTATCGACAGGATGTACTCCACTTCTTTCTGCGCGAAATCGTCGATGGTTTTGTAGGCGGCAATACCGTACTCGTTGAGGCCGCCTGCTTTCGGGTCACGGTTGAACACAACGACGTCATGGCCGAGCAGCGCGAGCCGATGTGCGCAGGACAATCCTGCGGGCCCGCCACCAATCACGGCGACCGTCTTTCCCGTTGGCGGCTCACGATTGAAGAGCTGTGTTCGGCTATCGAAGATCGGGTCCGTCGCGTAACGCTGCAACAGGCCGATTTCGACCGGCTTGTCCTCGTGCGTGTTCCTGACACAGGCCTCCTCGCAGAGCACCTCGGTCGGACAGACACGCGCGCACATGCCGCCCATGATGTTCTCGCTCAGAATCGTTGCCGCGGAGCCGCGCACGTTGTCACTGCGAATCTTCTGAATGAACGCCGGGATGTCGATGCCGGTAGGGCAGGCCGTCGTGCAGGGCGCGTCGAAACAAAAATAGCAGCGGTCGGCCTCGATCAGTGCCTCGGATCGGCGCAGCGGCGGATGCAAGTCGCCGAAGTTGTGCGCGATCTCGCCGTCGTCGAGACGATGGCTCTGGATATCCGGCTGACCGTTGTCGCTCATCGACTAACCGCGACCGGTTCGGCATGCCGCGCCTGGATCTTCAGCGCGTCATAATAACCGGCAAACGGCGGCCGATCGACATAGCGGCCGGCGCCGCGCTCTACGTCGAGTTTGCCATCGGCATAAACGATGCGGCCGCGGCTGATGGTGTGCGATGCACCGCCTGTAACCGTCATCCCCTCGAAGATGTTGTAGTCGACGTTCTGGTGATGCGTTTTTGCCGAAATCGTCTTGGTCGCCTCGGGGTCCCAGACGATGATGTCGGCGTCCGCGCCGACCGAGATGCTGCCCTTCCGCGGGTAAATATTGAAGATCTGCGCGGCATTGGTCGACGTGACCTTGACGAATTCGTTCATCGTCAGCCGGCCGGTGCCGACACCGTGATGCCACAGGACTTCCATGCGGTTTTCGATACCGGCCGTGCCGTTCGGTATGACTCGGAAGTCATCCTTCCCCATCGCTTTCTGGTCGGCGCAGAAACAGCAGTGATCCGTGGCCGTCGTCTGTAGATTGCCGGACTGCAGGCCGTGCCAGAGCGCTTCCTGGTTATCCTTCGAGCGGAATGGCGGGCTCATCACGTGGGCTGCCGCGACCTCGAAGTCCGGATCACGATAGACCGAGTCGTCCACAAGCAGGTGTCCGGCCAGTACCTCCCCGAACACACGCTGTCCCTCATTACGCGCCCGGGTAATCGCCTCGAGAGACTGCCGGCAAGAGTTGTGTACAACGTACAGGGGGGAGCGCAGCACCTCGGCGATGCGTATCGCGCGATTCGCCGCTTCGCCCTCGACTTCGGGCGGCCGTGATAACGGATGAGCCTCAGGCCCCGTAATGCCCTTGTCGAATAGTTCCTGTTGCAGCCGGAATACGAGCTCGCCGTTCTCCGCGTGCACGGTCGGGATGGCACCCAGTTCGACAGCCCGCGAAAAACTGTTCACGAGAATCTCGTCGTCGGCCATGATGGCGCCCTTGTATGCCATGAAGTGCTTGAAGCTGTTGACGCCATGATCGCGGACCAGCGTACCCATGTCCTCGTACACGGTGTCGTCCCACCAGGTGATCGCCACGTGGAATGAATAGTCCGCTACGGACTTTTCGGCCCACTCACGCCACTGCCGATAGGTCTCCATGATGTTCTGCTGCGGGTTCGGAATGACAAAGTCGATGATCATCGTCGTACCGCCCGCCAGGCCGGCCGCAGTGCCCGTGTAGAAATCCTCGCTGGCAACCGTGCCCATGAACGGCAACTGCATGTGCGTATGCGGATCGATGCCGCCCGGCATGACGAATTGACCGGCCGCGTCGACGACCGTCGCGCCTTTCGGAGCGTCGATATCGTCACTAACTGCCGTGATGATTCCGTCCTGGCAAAGTACATCGGCGCGGATGGACTGCTCGGCATTAATGACCGTGCCACCTTTGATAAGAACTGTCATGAAGAACTCCCGATTTCGCCGCGTGCGACGAAGTAGTAAATTAAGCCGCCGAGTATCGATCCCGTGAACCAGCCGTAATCGTAAAACCAGCTTAGCTTACCCGTCGTTATCGCGACAATGGTCAGTCCGACCGGAATCAGGAACGCAGTGAATCCCGATTTGTTCCAGGCCGGATACCCGGCGTTGTCCTGGTACAAGGCGAGCAGGTTGTAAGTCTGTTTCTTGATCAGGAAGTAGTCGACGATCATGATGCCGGCGATTGGGCCCAACAGGCTGGAATACCCTATGAGCCAGTTCGAATACAGGCTCTCGACACTCACGTCCGTCTCCAGCCAGCCTATCTTCTTGAGCAACTCCCAGCTCATCAGGGCGATACCTATGAACCCGGTGATCAGGACACCGCGGTCTTCATTGATGAGTTTCGGTGCGACGTTCTGGAATACGTTGGTCGGGGAAACGATGTTGGCGGCCGTGTTGGTCGATATCGTCGCAATGATGATCATGAGCATGGCGACCACGACCCAGAAGTCATTATCGATGCGACCGATCAGGTTGATGGGGTCGGAGATCGTCTCGCCCGTGAGTTCCACCGAAGCCGCCGTCAGGATAACGCCGAGGCCGGCGAACAGCAGCATCGTCAGTGGCAGGCCGATGATCTGACCAAGGACCTGGCTGCGCTGCGTTCTCGCGTAACGACTGAAATCGGGGATGTTTAGCGAGAGCGTGGCCCAGAAGCCGACCATCGCCGTGAGGCCGGCCATGAAGTAACCGATAAACGGCGTGCCGGCGGGCCGCGTAGCAGGCGTTGCCAGTACCTCGCCCAGCGAAATCTTCGGGACGGCCCAGAAGACCAGGCCGATCGCGACGATGAGCAGCAGGGGTGCTGCCAGCGCCTCGAGGAGCTTGATCGATTCGGAGCCTCGAATGACGACCGTCAGGTTGGCGACCCAGAAGACGAAGAAGCCAATGACCTCACCCACGCCACCCAACGCGGCCCAGCTGTCGAACATCGCCGAGAGCATCAGGTGGATAGCGATACCGCCGAACAAGGTCTGGATGCCGAACCAGCCGCAGGCAACGACCGCGCGAATCAGCGAAGGCACGTTGGAGCCGATGATGCCGAACGAGGCGCGCATCACGACCGGGCAGGGAATGCCGTAGCGTGTGCCCGGGTAGGCATTCAGCGTCAACGGAATCAGCACGACGATGTTGGCTATCAGGATGGTCCATAGTGCTTCGGCAACGGAGAGGCCGAAGTACGCGGTCAGTACGCCGCCCAGCGTGTAGGTGGGAACACAGATCGCCATACCGACCCACAGTGACGCGACATTCCAGCGGGTCCAGGTCCGTTGTGCCGCGCGCGTCGGTGCGATGTCCTCGTTGTAGCGAGGACTGTTGGCAATGTCGTCGCCGACGTCGAGCTCGACGTGTTCGCCGACAGTACGAAGCTTGCTGACCGATAAGGATTCGGACATCGGTTCCCTCCCACGGGAAACGGTCGACGGCGTGCTAGTTGTCCGTCAGTGGACCGTAGGTTTCGGGTCGGCGGTCGCGAAAAAACTGCCAGGTGTCTCGGACCTCGCGGATCATGTCGAGATCGATCTCGTGTACGAGTAATTCGTCGTCGCCGTAGCTCGCCTGTGCCTCGATCGTGCCGCGCGGATTGACGATATAACTCGAGCCGTAAAACTCACCCATCTGCTCGGCCCAGGGTTCCTCGGTGCCGATGCGGTTGATCGCGCCGATGAAAACACCGTTGGCGGCAGCGGATGCCGGCTGCTCCAGTTCCCACAGGTACTTGCTCAAGCCCGCCACTGTTGCCGATGGATTAACGATGTACTCGGCGCCGTTAAGCGCCAACGCACGCCAGCCTTCCGGGAAATGCCGGTCGTAGCAGATGTAGACGCCGAGCTTCAGGAAGGCTGTCTCAAAAACGGGATAACCACTGTCGCCGGGTTTGAAGAAGAACTTCTCGAAGAAGCCGGGATCGACCTGGGGAATGTGTGTCTTGCGGTACTTGCCGAGATACTTGCCGTCCGCGTCGATCACGGCCGCCGTGTTGTAGTACACGCCGGTCATGTGTTCCTCGTAGATGGGAACGACGATGACCATGCCATGCTTCTTCGCGTACTCTTGCATCAGCTTCGTCGTGTACCCGTCGGGGATGGGTTCGGCGGCGGCATACCACTTGCGATCCTGGCTCGGGCAGAAATACGGCTGCGTGAATACTTCCTGGAAGCACAGAACCTGTACACCCTGTTTCGCCGCATCCTCGATGTAGGGAATGTGCGCTTCAATCATGCGGTTGCGGATCGCTTCCGGACTCATCGAGCCGTCGCCCTTGAGCGCCATCTGGATCAGTCCGCATTTTACTTTTGACATTTTGACCCCCCGGTTCATCGTTATTAGCCGCGCCTCGATGGAGGCCGACTTCTTTTTCTTTATCAATACCTTATCGGCGTTCTTTATGTCCGACAGGATACGCCTTTTAGCGCACCGAAGTCCACGATCCGTGCATCGGGTTCGGCAGGATGTACCAGCCGCTGCCCCAGTATTCCGCGTAGGTATCTACGGCCGCATGCCGTGATGCACGGGTTGCGGCCTCGGTGCATGGCGCCAGCGGTTTGTTGCGCGTGCAGTGGACGAAGTCACCATAGTCGTCGCCAAACAACATGATGACTCTGTGCGTCCTCGCAATATGCTCGCGGCGATTGAGTTTCTCCTTGTTCCAGCCCGGCTGCTCCCATGCCATCAGTACATGATCCGGGTCGGTATCGATGCCAGCCTCGCGCAGGTCCTCGATCGTGACCTGCTCGTACGGGCAGTCACCGTCGGCATCCTCGAATTGTTCGCAGGCGCGGTTGGTCAGGAAAAAAACCTCGACACCGGCGGCATGCGCTGCGTCTATCGTCTCCGCGGCACCGCGAACGGGAACGGCCTTGTTGCTGCGCATCCAGTCAAAGTGGCCGAAACGTGAGTACGGCGCAACCGCCAGCGTCTCCTGGTAGTCGGCGTTGCTGACGACGGTTTCATCGACGTCCAGGACAATCGCCGGCGGCTTGTCGGCGAAGGCGGTCTGACCGGGTAGAGCGGTCCAGTTCGGGTCGGCCAGCAGGCGGGGCAAATCGCGGCGCGCCACGGAATATACCTGCGCGGAGACGGCCTGGTACTCGGCAGAAAACTCGGCCCAGCGGACGCCGATGTCGACATCGGGGTCATCTGTGGGAACCGGCATTTTGGTGTCGCGCTGTACCGGCGCGGCGCACGCCGAGAGCAGCAGCGCCGAGAGAATTACGTAGTGCGTTTTCATAAAATCAGGTTAGCATGCCGACATGATGAATAGACTGGCAATTCTCCTGATCTCGCTTACGCTTGTCGCCTGCGCGACGACAGCGCCCCGCCAGCAGGAGGGCGGGATTACATTTATCCACCTTAACGACACCTATCGTGTCGGAACCGTCGAAGACGGTAAGGCTGGTGGCTTCAGCCGCGTCGTTACCCTGATTCGTGATCTTAAGGGGCAGGGCAGGGATGTCCGCATCCTGCACGGCGGCGATTTCCTGTACCCGTCGCTCGAAAGCCAGTTATGGCACGGCTTGCAAATGGTCGATGCGTTCAACTTCATGGACGCTCTCGCACCGATGTACGCGGTTGCCGGCAATCACGAGTTCGATCGCCGTACACCGGAGCAGCTGATCGCTGCTGTCAGGGCATCGCAGTTTGACTGGCTCGGCGATAACTACGGTTTCGACACGGGTGCTGAGGATGTCGATGCGGCCCTTCATCCTGCGTTTACCTTTCAATCTGGTGACAAGACGGTCGGCGTTTTTTCGCTAGTGCTGGCGCCTGCGGACGGTGGCAACGAGCGCGACTACCTGGATTACGACGCTGATTATGTTGGTGTCGCTGAGCAAACCATCGAAGAACTCGAAGCGCAGGGCGTCAACCTGATTATCGGTGTGACGCATCTGCACATGTGGCAGGACGTCGAGATCGCCAGACTGAAAGCACGACATCCCAAGTTTGCATTTATTGTCGGCGGGCACGAGCATGAGCCCGAGTACAGACCGGGCACCGAAACGTCCGCCACCGTCATGAAAGGTGCTTCCAACGCTCGCGTTATCTGGGCCATTGACGTCGAGTTCGACGCAGACGGCCGGCCAGTTCTCAGCGAGCGGCAGATCAAGATCGACGAGAGCATCGCTCTTGATCCCGAGTACGAAGTGCTGTCGAATAAATGGCGCGTACGCCTGCTCGAGAAATTCCCGTTTCTCGAGGCGCAAATCGGCACAGCGGCACTGCCGCTGGACGGCCGCGAGGTCGCGATCAGGAACGAGGAAACGAGCTGGGGAAATTTCATCGCCGACCAGATGCGCGGCGCGTTCGGCAAACCATCGGATCTCGCGTTTATCAACGGCGGTACGCTGCGCATTGATGACTACATCGAGGACGACATCCTGTTCGAGGACATCGGCCGCACCTTTGGCTTCAGCTCCTTCCTGCGCCAGACGACGATGAGTGGTGCCGAATTTCGCAAGGTGCTGGAAGCGGGTTACCGCGGATTTGGCGACAGCAAGGGCTATTTCCCGCAAGTCTCGGGGTTTCGTGTGTGCATCGATCGCAGCCGTAACGAGTTCGATCGGATCGTGAGCCTGCAGATTCCGGCTGGCGAGCGTTGGCAGGAAGTAGTCGACGACAGGCAGTACACCGTTGTTGTTCCCGACTACCTTTATCGTGGCGGGGATGGCTACGACATTCCAAAAGACCGGCCGGCAACACCGCCGGGCTCTGAACTCAAATACCTGGTGCTCGATGGAGTATTAATAGCACAGGCCAAGGGTGAGAAAATCGGGGTACCTGTAACGCGCGAGAATCGGCGTTTTCACCAGCTTAAGGAAGGCAAGGAGCGCTGTTTTCAATAGGGATGAGCAATTCCGGGACAGTGGCCCTGATTTGACTAAAGCGACTGGAGTCACTGTCCCTCAATCGCATGTGCATGTGCGGCTAATGGTCGCCCATCAGGGCGCGGATGTGAGTAGCCACACAGCGAGCCAGGCTGCTGAGCTCATAGCCGCCCTCCAGGGCTGACACGATGCGTCCCGAGGCTGATCCCGCGGCAGCTGCGGTGATCTTTTCGGTGACCCACCGGAAGTCCGCATCGGTCAGGCTCACGTTGGACATTTCATCGTCGCGATGTGCGTCGAACCCAGCTGATACAAATATCATCTCAGGTCGAAACTGCTCCAGTGCCGGAAGCCATTTCTCGGTTACCGCGGCGCGAAATTCTTCGCTCCTGGCGGTGGCGTCCAGCGCCACGTTGACACGATTGTCCGAATTCTCCAGAGCGCTTGTGAAAGGATAGAACGGGTGCTGATACGTCGAGCAAAAAAGCACACGTTGGTCATCGCGGAAAATCTCCTCGGTACCGTTGCCCTGGTGCACATCGAAATCGACGATTGCTACCCTGGGCACGGTGTGGGCTTCCAGCGCATGCGCCGCGCCCACGGCGATGTTGTTGTAAAAGCAGAATCCCAGGGCACGATTACTCTCAGCGTGATGACCGGGCGGCCTGACGCCGCAAAACGCCGATTCCATCTCGCCGCTAACCACGAGATCAACGGCCTTGATGACAGCGCCGGCCGCTCTTCGAGCGGCTATCAATGTGCCCGGACTCATGACGGTGTCGGGGTCGACGAGTGCGTAACCCGTTTCGGGAGCGATCGACTCAATGGTGTCAAGATGCGCCGGGGTATGCACCCGCAGAAGCTGACTCCTGGTCACGGGCGGTGCGTCGAAATGGCGTAGCACGTCGAACAATCCGGTCGCAATAAGTTGATCCTCGATCGCAGAGATGCGCCGGTCATTTTCCGGGTGGGCGTCACCGGTATCGTGCAGGAGACAATCGCGGTGACTGATGTATGCAACGGCCAATGTTGTTATCCCCTATTGCGACTGCGCCATTATCCGTTTATTAAGTTCAACTCAGCAACCAGAACCCGGAGTTATTCTTGCCGATGAACAGTCACTACCTTACGCCTCTCTTTACACCTGAAAGCGTTGCACTCTTTGGCGCGAGCGACAGGACAGACTCCGTCGGTGGCGTCGTCTTCAAAAACTTGCTGACCTCTGGCTTCAAGGGTCGGATATACGCGATCAATCCGAAGCGTGACGAGGTGCAGGGAGAAAAGGCCTATTCCTCGCTGAATGATTTCGAAGAGCTGGTGGATCTTGTCGTCGTAGCGACTCCAGCCAGCAGTATTCCGGGGATTGTAGAAGCCTGCGGCGAGCGCGGTGTCAGGATGATGCTGATTCTGTCGGCGGGTTTTCGCGAAACCGGCGCCGAAGGGCGGCGGCTTGAGGATCGGGTGACCCAGCTGGTCAGACGCTACGGGATTCGTCTGATGGGGCCGAATTGTCTCGGGATCATTCGGCCGGACAAGGGACTCAATATTACCTTCGCCAATAACAGTGCGAAGCCGGGCAACCTGGCTTTCGTGTCCCAGTCGGGCGCCATTTGCACCGCTATTCTCGATTGGGCAGAACAGAACGACATCGGTTTTTCGGCCGTGGTTTCGACGGGCATTGGCGCCGATCTGGGATTCGGAGATTACCTGGACTACCTGGTTTCGGACCCCCAGACCAAGGCGATTCTGCTTTACATAGAAGGGATCAATAATTCACGGCGTTTTATGAGCAGCCTGCGCGCGGCGGCACGCATCAAGCCGGTGATCGCGCTGAAAGTCGGACGGCACGCTGCCGGCGCCGAGGCGTCCATGTCGCATACAGGCGCGCTGGTTGGCAGCGACGAGACCTTTTCCGCCGCGCTGGCACGCTCCGGTGTGTTGCGGGTTGATACCGTTGGCCAGCTCTTTGCGGCGGCCAAGGCACTGTCTTCGTCGCACTATCGCAGTCCGTCGGAGCGCCTGGTGATTATCACCAACGGTGGCGGACCCGGTGTAATGGCGGCTGACAGGGCGACCGACCGGGGTATCGAGCTGAGCACTCTGAGCTCCGCGACCATGACGGCTCTTGACGGTGTATTGCCTGGCGTCTGGTCCCACAACAATCCGGTCGACATTATCGGTGATGCGCCGCCCGAGCGTTATCAGCAGGCTTTGGATATTTGCCTCAAAGATGAGGGCGTGGACGGCGCGATCGTCATCCTGACGCCACAAGCGATGACTCGGCCGACGGCAGTGGCGGAAGCTGTGATCAAGTCCGCCGGTTACAGCAAGAAGCCGGTCATGACGAGCTGGATGGGCGGGTCGCAGGTGACTGCGGCACGTGAGCTCTTTAACAAAGCGCGCGTTCCTGATTTCCGTACGCTCGAAAACGCGGTCGACGCGTATTCGTACCTGGCGCGATACAATCAAAACCAGCGGCTGCTGTTGCAGACGCCGGCCCGACTCACAGGCGGTCAGGAAGCGCCTGACACCGAAGGGGCCCGCCTGATCATCGAAGCGGTTCTGACAGAGCAGCGGAAAATTCTGACAGAACCCGAATCAATGGCTGTGTTAAATGCGTTCCGCATACCGACCGTTCGTAATGGCGTTGCCCACTCGGCGAATGAAGCCCTGATCATCGCCGAGTCCATTGGCTTTCCCATCGCAATGAAAGTCCATTCGACCGACATTTCTCATAAGTCCGATGCGGGCGGCGTCCGGCTTAATATCAACTCCGCGCAGGAAGTGCGTGGAGCGTACCGTCAGCTGCTCGAGCAGGTCGCGCTTAAAGTGCCTGATGCAAAGATCGCTGGTGTGACGGTCGAGAAAATGTATCGGAGTTCCAACGGCCGCGAACTGATGGTCGGGATAATCAGGGATCCGGTATTCGGCCCGGTCATCAGCTTTGGCAGTGGCGGTACGAGCGTGGAGATAATGGAAGATTCCGCCATTTCCCTGCCGCCGCTCAATCATCGCCTGACCATGGATCTTATCAATCGCACCAGGGTATCGAAGATGCTGGGTCAATTTCGGAACATGCCCGCGGTCGACATGAGTCGGCTGGTCGATGTGCTGCGAAGTGTGTCCAGCATTGCCTGTGAACTACCGTGGATACAGGAAATGGATATCAATCCGCTAATCGTCGACGAAAACGGGGTCGTGGCCGTCGACGCTCGCATCGTCGTCGATTACCCGAAACCTTCGACGGATCCGTATCACCATCTGGCAATTCACCCGTACCCCGTGCACCTGGCCAAAAAGGCCCAGTTGAACGATGGCACGGATATCGAGATCCGGCCGATTCGACCGGAAGACGCGGAGATAGAAGCGAAGTTCGTGCGCGAGCTCTCAAGCGAAACGAAATATTTTCGCTTCATGAATACCTTGCAGGAATTGAGCCAGGAAATGCTGGTCCGCTTTACGCAGATCGATTACCACAACGAGATGGCCCTGATTGCCGTAACCGCAGATGGCGCCGACGAGGAACAGGTCGGTGTTGCCCGGTACACAACGAACCTGGACAAGACGAGTTGTGAGTTTGCGTTGGTCGTATCGGATCGGTGGCAGGGCAAGGGGATAGCCCATCTTCTGATGAAAAATCTCATGGAGATCGCACGAGATCGAGATCTCGACAGGATGACGGGGCAGGTACTGACAAATAATTCCAGGATGCTCGAGCTAATGACATCGCTGAACTTCCAGATCGATGATGATCCGGATGATATTGCTGTAAAGCAGGTGGTCGCTCAATTGCATTGATCGAAATACAATATTGGGACGGTGACTCTTTCCCGAATCTCGCACGACCATCATCAGGCAAAAAAAGGGCGGCCCGGAGGCCGCCCTGATTGTCTTGCTGTTGCTTCCTCTTAGAACCGATAGGTGACGCCCACCCGGACGCGCCACAGCGACGCGCGCGTAACTCGAGATACGTCCTGAGAGAAGTAATCGTTAAAGATGTACTGGGTGCCGTCGTCGCTCAGCTCTGCACTCACGACGTCCGCGCGACGCGGGAAACTACGCTCTTTCAGTACACCCCAGTCATCGTTCAGCAGGTTGCCGATGTTCTCGACGTTGAGCCACAGCTGCGCGCGATGATCAGGACTGAAGCCCGGCAGTTCCTGGCTGATGCGCAAGTCCCACTTGTTCCACCATTCGCCTTCCAGACTGTTACGCGGCACGATTCCTCCGCCGTACTTGGTTAGGTCGTTCGCCGCCGCCCAGCTGAAGAAAGCATCCTGGTCGAATTCGGGATCGAATTGCACCAGCGGATCGCTCGGGCCTGTCGGCATGTAGAGGAGTTGGAAATCATTATCCGGGCAGAAGAACGGTCCGCAGAAGAACATGTCTTCTGAATCGAATACGGCGCTGTAGGGGCGACCCTGATTGGCCTGGCCGAACAGCGTAAAGCGCGTCGTCAGGTCTCCGAAAAACTCCTTTTCGTAGCTCAGGTTGAGCATGAAGCGATGCGGGATCTCATAGTTCGAGGTCGAGACGCCCGGATCGTTCTGATCAGCTGTAGCAAGGTTAAAGAAATTCGAGAACGCTACGGAACTCGTCATCGGGCTGACTGCCTTGGAGTCGACGAAGGCGTAACCGAACAGCCAGCTCAGGCCAGAGTCGTGATCCTTCTGCAACGTCGCCGAGAACGCAAAGCCCTCGCCCTCGTCAATCACGTTGTCGAGGATGAAGTCCTGGCTGAACAGTCGGTCTGCGCTGCAGTTGATCCAGTCGCCAAAGTCTCCGGCTGGGTCCGTCGCACAGATCGGATCGGCTGCCTTATCAACGCGGGTGTAGATCGGCCGGCCGTCCGGGGCGGTGTCGATTTGCACCAGGGCGTCGTCGCGGTAGACCGCCGAGTTCTTGGGCCTGGTCAGGATCACGTCACTGTTGAGGACGTAGCCGTCGCCAAACAGCCAGGTGGCGCCGAGTGAGTACTTCCAGGCCCTCGGGATCTTGAAGTCCGGGTCGATGCCGTTGACGCTCGCGTTGCCTGGGTTGTTCTGGACGAAATTGATCATCGCCTGCGGCGCGTCGTAGCCCGGCTGGCCGTTGCCGTCCACACCCAGCGGGATCGTGTTCAGGCCGTTGTTGGGATCGAGGTTCAGGTCCTCGATGCAGTCGTCACCATACAGGCCGTCGTCGCATTCGCCTTCCCGCGTCTGTATGGCCGTGAAGCCGTCGTTGGAGTAAGCGTTGCTCAACCAGACGTTGGGGTTGCCGCCGCTGTAGAGGCCGATGCCACCACGAACCGACAGGTCATCTGCCACATTCCAGGTGAAGCCCAGGCGCGGCTGCAGCAGTGACTCGCCGTCGAAGTTCTGCGCGTTGGTGAAACCGGTGCGTTCGATGAAGTTGGCGTTCTCGCGCGGCACGTCATCACTCGTATACCAGTCGTAGCGCAGGCCGTAGACGATTGTCAGGTCGAGGTCGCCCCGCGTGAACTCGTCCTGCAGGTAGAAGGAGTTGACGGCATACTTGAACTGGCCGGCGGCAAGCGTCGGATCCAGCGACGGCGTATTGCCGTAGTAAATGTCGTCGGGGCTGAATGCCTCGAACTGGTCGATACAACCGCTGGGGCTCCAGGGAGCTCTGCTGCTGCAACCGACTGGATCATCGTCGAAGTTGGTGCGGTTCTCGTCGAAGCGGTACTCGCCTCCCACCGAGTGCTGCACGAACACGTTGTAAATGTCGATCTCCTCCTGTTCGAGCCCGACCGACATGACGTGGTCGCCAACGACGTAGTTGGCCGCCAGTTTGAAGTTGAACGTGTCGTATTCGAGGTCGTTGGCCTGGCGCGAGTCGTCGCCGCCCAGGAAGACGGTTGCCTGATCGAGGTCGCCGTCATTATCGCCGTCGAAGTAGGTTTCGATCTGCATTTCGCCGAAACCCTGACTATTCGGCGAGAACTGCCTGTTGTCGAGGTTGGCGAAACCGAAACGCAGCTCCGTGCTGAACGCGTCGGTCCAGTCCGAGAATAACTGCGCTGTCGTAGACGTCAGCTCGGCGCCGCGGATGCGGTAGTGGTTGGAGAACTCGTACGCGTTCGACCTGGTGTCGGAACCGAGATTGTTGAAGCCGTCGTTCCATACGTGGGTCAGTCCCGCGTTGTGCTTGTCGTTGATGTTCCAATCCAGGCGCACGAGGTACTTCTCGTCCTCGTTCGGCAAGCTGGCGACCTCGGGGCCCGGATCAAAGTCATACTGATTGATCGCGATTTCGCGGATCCGGTCGAGCTGCTCCTGCGATACACCGAGTACCGGTCGGCCGCATTCCTGGTCACCGGCACAGCGGTCAAACAGGTTCGCGGATTCCCGCTTCTCGTAGGCGGCAAAGAAGAACAGCTTGTCCTTGATGATCGGGCCGCCGATCGAGAAGCCGTAACGCTCGTCGTCGAAGTCGCCCGTCGGTATGTTGTCACCTTCGAGCGTGTCACCCTGCAGGTCATTGTCGCCGTAGCTGAAGAACGCCGAGCCCTCGAACTCGTTCGAGCCCGAGCGGGTGACGGCGTTGGTGTTACAGGCCGTGAAGCCGCCGTACTGAACGTCATACGGCGACAGCTCGACCGCCACGTTCTGGATGGCGTCATACGGGAACGGCATGCGCTCGGTCGGGTATCCGGAACGGTTCAGGCCGAAGTTGTCATTCATCTTGACGCCGTCGACGGTCGTGCTGTTGAAGCGCGGGTTAGCACCCAGGCACTGCACGTTGTCCACGTCGGCTTCGTCGATGTATACGCGCGGATCGAGGCGCACAACGTCTTTGATGTCACGCTCGAAGGACGGCGAGTTCTGAAGTTCTTCGAAGGTGAATGTCGACGATGGTCCGAACGCAACCTGCGCCGTTTGCACCATAGACGCGGTCACGACGATTTCCTCGATCGATTCCGCAGTAAGTACCACGTCGAATTCGAAGGTCTCGCCAAGGCCGATTATTACATCAGTGATTGACTGGCTGGCGTAATTAGCCGACGTCATGGAGATCGTATAAGGTCCGCCGACGGCCAGGCTTGCGACTCTGAATTGTCCTGAATTCGTTGTGGTCGCCGTGGACACACGGCCGGTTCGCGTATCTGTTACGCGCACCGAAACGTTGGCTGCCGGTCCACCGTCGGGTGCCGAGATGGAGCCGCGGATAGCCGACGTCGTTTCCTGTGCGTTTCCTGCAACAGGCACGGCAATCAGCACGAAAGCCGCAAGAACGGCAATCACTGTCTGCTGCATCGCTGAGAAGGCAGATCGGGAAAGTCGAGATTTATTGTTCATTGTAGAACCCCGTGTCGGAAGAGAGCGAAATCCTAAGCGATGGATATGACAATAAGATTTCTTGGATGAAATTCCTGCCCTGCCACCGCTTTCTTCAAATCGCAGTCGAGGGCAAAATGCCAGCGTCAAGGCGCTAATCTATCGTAGCAAAAATCGCGGTGCAATAATGGCTTGGGCGCGCATCTGCGTCATTATTCTTCGAATCGAAAAGTAGGTGTTTACCGCAGGCAAGAAAAAAAGTCACGAGGGCGTTACAACTTATTGTTTTTGCGTCACTTCAATGCTTGCGATCATCGGCCAGTGGTCTGATACGCCGTGACGGTCGGCCGCATTGAAGCGTTCAGGAGTGCCAAAGCTTGAGACCTGGGCAGGATTGCGGTTGGCAATTTGCACGGAATCAGCGCGAATCTGCGCTGTTGTATTTCCGCCACGCGCCGCCCGGAAGAAGATCATGTCGAGGAAGGACCAGCTATCGCCGGTCGCGTAATAGTGTGTCCCTTTGCAGTCCGCGCAGCCAATATCGTGAGCGAGCGTCCAGTGCGGCCGTGCCCAGGAATCGAGCATTTGCTTTTCGTGGTCCTCGCGCGCCGTCGTATTGAAATCGCCGGCGGCAAACGCGTGATGATGCTCAGGTAATGCGGCCAGCAATTCAGTCAGGTGCCGGTATGCGGCAACACGCATCGGTGTCGGGTGAAACGGCGCGGGGAAATGCACGCTGAATCCCGTCAGTATCGAACCGTCGGGTAGCTGAAAGTCAGCTTGCAGTACGCCGCGCGTATCACCCTCGCGTTCCTCGAACTCGGGAATGCTGAGCGGATGCAGCGTCGGCGGTCGGGTGAGTGGCAACCGCGACAGGAATGCAACGTCGATCCCGCGCGCATCGGCTCCTTCGATAAGGACGGCCGGCAAGTAGCCCGCATTGGCCAGGTAGCCGGTACGCAATTGCTCGAGGACTGAAATGTTCTCGACTTCCTGCAACGCGATGATGTCGGCGCCGCGGCCGCCGTTAACCTGCAGGATTGCATCGGCAATGACCGTCATCTTGAAATCGAGGATGTCCTCGTTCCAGTCGAGATCGAGGCATTCATCGCGCCAGCGGTTCACCTCTATCTCGTCGCAGGCGTTCTTGTGAGCCACACTCTGTTTTGCTGCGAGTGGCAGGTAGGCTTTGTCGTCTTTTCCCGGGTCGTCAATGTTGTCGAACAGGTTCTCGACATTAAACGTCATCACGGTAACAGCAGTGGTTGCCGCGTCAGCGGCGCGCGTGGATTCACGTGGTGCATCGGTAGCACAAGCCCCCAGCATCAGCGCAAGCGTTAACGACAGGCCCAACCTGCTTAGACATAGTCCATTCATTCCGTGGAATCCTCGTTGAAGTCGATGGCGATGACCGGTGAATGCACGCTCTCGCCGGTGACGATGACCGTGCGTTTGCGGTCGCCAAATGCGATCGCTTCGGCATTCCTCAAGTTGCCAATACCGACTCGGAGTGGCGGTGTATTCAGCGCATCCAGCCAGCCCTGCCCGGGCAGCCGCTGGTAATAGTACACGGCGCGATAGGTCAGTATCACGGCGGCAAGATTGTCGTCGGATATATCCATGCCGACCGGTTGCCAGTACCAGTCATTGAGTTTTGGAGCGAACTCAATGTCCTGGCGTGACGGACGCGGCAGGCTTCTAATCGTGCCGAGCCGCTCGGCCGTGAGGGTGTCTTCGCCGTCCGGACGCAGTGGCAGTTCATAGAGTACCGGCGGGATGTCTCTCTTTGACAGCACCAGCACTCGCTCACTGTCGATGTCGACGGCCGCTGCCTCGGCATCGCGGGGGCCATCCGGGTACCGAAAGTCGATTTGCCAGTCGACCTTCTCCTCGTCTTTCTTCTTGGCTCGCGGTTCTTTGACCACGTAAATCGTACCTGATTTGTATTTGGCCTCGTTGTCGCCGATATCGGCGATCATCAGGTACGGTTTGTCGTCCAGCATGAACGAGGTGAGGTCTTCCCAATCCCTGTTCTTTGACCGCTTCAGATCGAATTCGCCCAGTCGTTTGCCGCGTGGGCTGATGGCGTGTACCCACTCACCGGCGCCGTTGTCGTTAATCGTCCACAAGACATTGTCCTGGCGGTACGAGCGCGCAAGCCCGCTCGCCTCGCGAATGCCAGGGTCCTCTAGCTTGCCAATGACGACGGGTGCGAGCGCCCTGGTCTGCGTTGCATCGGAGCAGGTGCTCAATGCAGGTAGTGCCAAGCAAAAAAGCCCGGCGCAGAGCCGGGCTTTTCTTACTGCGTGCCGACGGAACTCAGTCACCAAATTCGTAACCGATTTCAAAACCCCAAACGCGCGGCTCGTTGACGAAACCGGTGTTGTTACTGAAATCGATGAAACCGAGCACGTTATCCTCGTCCGTAATATTGCGGCCGAATACCGCGAGTTCCAGCCCGCTGGCGTCGTTCTTGTAGCCAATCCTCACGCCACCTTCCATCTGGTTGTCGGTCACGAACTCGACCGCCTCGTAGAGTGGCATATTGATCCTGCCGTAAAAGGCCCAGTCGGTGAAGAAGTAAAATTCACCGTCCTCGCCCATGGGCGCGCCATAGCGCATCGTGAAGTTATGCGTGGTTTTCGGCGCTCTCGGGAACGGGTTGCCGTCGACCAGGGCCTGATTGTTATCGTTCAAGGGGTCGATAACCGTGCAGAGGCCGGATCCACAAGGTGACGTCGCCAGGTCCTTGTCCTGTAGCTCCGTGTCGTTATAGCTTGTGCCAAATGTCAGGAGCAGGTTTTCGGTGATCAGCCAATCGGCCTCGACTTCGAACCCGGATGCGACACCTTTCTTAGCATTGACGACCTGGTTGGTATTGCTCGCGCCGCCGATGATGGACAGCTGAATGTCGTCGACTTCGTAGTGGAACACGCCGACGTTGAGACGCAATCGGTTGGACAACAGGTCCGCTTTGTAGCCTGCCTCGAGTGAGTCGATTGTTTCCGGTTTCGCAACTGTCGGTAGTTCGCCGAACGCGACATCACGTCCCTGGATCGTCTGCGCGCGAAAACCACTGGAAACGCGGCCATAGAGGCTGCTGTCTTCAGTCATCGCGAAGTTGGCACTGAGTTCCCAGCTCGTCTGGTTATCGTTGACGCTGATTGGTGAAGTTTCCAGTACCGGTTGGGGGAAAACAAAGGCGTCGAGATCGATCCAGAGCTGGCCGAACTGTATTACACTAAAATCCTTCTCGTCCTCGGTGTAGCGCAGGCCAGCCGTCAACGTCAGGTTGTCGGTCACGTCGTAGCTACCCTGGCCGAAGATAGCCCAGGTCTGATTTTGCTGCTGAATCTTCGTGTCCTGACGGCTGCCGAAACCGAAAGATGAAAAGGCCTCGGTGGTGACGACCAGGTCAGAGTCAAAGTAAAAAGCACCGACCTGCCAGCTGAACGGGCCGTCAGAAGAGCTAGAGAGGCGGAGTTCTTGCGTGAACTGGTCGGTCTCCGCACCATCCTGCGTGACGGATGGAATGACGATGTAGCCGGGGTACGATAGTGCTGGCACGAACACGCCGCCGAAGAGTGAAGGTCCATCGGGTTCGAACGTGATAAACGGTGGCACCAATGCAGCAACCTCGTCGTCAGTAAATGTGCCTTCGAATGCGACGCCCCCATCGATATCGCCGCGACTGAACCCATCCGCCTCCTGGATTGATGTAATCGAGTTAAAGCTGGCGTTGTCAAAATCCCAGGTCAGGTTGAGCGTCGTGCCTTGCGACTTGTATGCCTGCGGATTGTTGTCGCCCCCGTCAAAGTAGACGAGATCGCGCGTGTAATTGCCGTTGAGGCTGTTGCTGCCCGTGTCAAACACGTTGGCCCGGAAGATGGACGAAGTGCCGTCCAGCCTGCGATTCTGCTGCGACAGCAAGGCACTGAACCGATCATTCGGCGTCCAGAGTAGCTGCAGGCGACCCGCGGTCTCCTCAAACTGCCCGAGCGATTCCTGGTTGGTAAACCCGTTCGTGATCCAGTTGTCTCGCGTTCGCCGGATGGCCGACACGCGTGCCGACAGTTCGCCATCGATCAGGCTGCCGCCAACGGCGCCCTCGAGATTCGTCGTGGCGTGCGTTGCGTACGAACCCTTGGCGTAGCCTGAAAATTCATCATCGGGGCGGCGCGTATTGACCTTGACGATGCCGGCCGTCGTATTACGGCCGAACAGCGTGCCTTGCGGGCCGCGAATAACTTCGATGTTCTGCACGTCGAACAGCGGGAAACCTTTCAGCACGACGTTTTCCATGACGACTTCGTCCATGACGAACGAGACCGGCTGCGATGCCGCGAGGTCAAAGTCGATGTTGCCGAGCCCACGCAGATAAAAACGCGGTGCCGAGCGGCCGTTCGATGATTCGGCGTAGAGTCCCGGTACACGACCGGACAGGGCCAGCACATCCTCGCCGCCCGAGAACAGCGCATTCAGGCCAACGCCGGACGTTGTCGCGACAGAAATAGGTACGTCCTGCAGCGCTTCTTCGCGCTTCTGCGCCGTAACGACAATTTCCTCGAGTACACCGGGTGTACCCTGCGCTATGACCGGTCCCGAGAAAAGGCCCGTGACAGCAAGCGCCACGGCACCGGCCAGCACGTGTTGAAATTTGGATTGCGAGTTTAATGTTGTGTTTTTACCACGCATCGGAGATCTCCACATTGGTTCGTTGCGCAGTATAACGCCGTTACTCAAGCGACGTGTAGCATTCTTGCGAAAAACGGGGCACGCAAACGCACAGAAAAACAAGGTCTGAATTGCCGCTGTTGGTGACCTGCTGCGCAGTGTTTTTGCCGACGGCAATAGTGTCGCCCGGGCGCACGACAAATGGTTCCCGATTCGCGACGCGCATCAGGCCTTCACCGGCCTCGAGGATGTACCACTCCGATACCGACAGGCTGTGTAATTCCGTGGTCACACCGGGTTCGACGCGCGCACGCGCGAGCGATACCTCGGGCTGCTCAGCGGAATTCAATAGCTCCGTAATGAAGCAGCGTTCCCGGGTCCAGGCTTCCGCGCGCGGTTTCGCCTCTTTGGTCACAGGGAGGACAATACCGCGTCGGCGGCGCCGTTGCCTCGATCGACGGATTGACGGGCAGGGCAGAACGGCAACCACGAGCAACAGGCGCTCGGTGGCCTGCCATTGATGCCGTGGACGCGGTATGGTTTCCGTCTACCAAATAAAGAGAACCCCATGGCGACCAAACACATGAATGCAGCCTCCGGCGATTTCGCGGAAACGGTCCTGATGCCCGGCGACCCGCTGCGCGCGCAGTACATTGCGGACACCTACCTCGACAACGCGAAGCGAGTCACCGACGTTCGAAACATGTGGGGATTTACCGGCGAGTACAAAGGTGAGCCGGTCTCCGTAATGTCCCACGGCATGGGAATCCCGTCAGTATCGATCTACTGCACCGAGCTCATCACCGAATACGGCGTGAAGCGCGTCATCCGCGTTGGGAGTTGCGGTACCTCGCATCCCGACGTCCAGCTCCGCGACGTGATCATCGCAATGGGCGCCTGCACGGACTCCAACTGCAATCGCATGCGATTCGGCGGGTACGACCTGGCCGCACTTGCCAGCTATGACCTCGTCGAGAAGGCGGTGCACGTCGCACGAGCCCAGAAAGTCCGGTTCCACGTCGGCAATATCTTCTCGGCGGATCTCTTCTACACGCCGGATCCCGATATGTTCGAGACGATGGCGAAATTCAATGTCTACGGGCTGGAGATGGAGGCCGCGGGCATTTTCCCGATTGCCGCCGAGAACAACGCCGAAGCGCTGGCGATCTGCACCGTCAGCGACGACCTGAGGAGCGGGGCACACCTGACCGCGGAGGAGCGGGCGACGACCTTCGATGAGATGATCCTCGTTGCGCTTGAAACGGCAGTGGCCAAAGCCTAGTTGCGGAAGCCCCCCAGTTTGTTCATGTGGGTTTTTCTGCTGACGACATAGCCGCAGGACACACCGGGACAGCCAGCCGAACACGCCTCGCAAACTCCGTCCTCGTCATGTAGTTTCATCCCGGTGCCAGCTCGGCTATGGATTCGGCTACCTGTCCTGTCCCGTCCTTACAGGTGGTCACCGGCTGCGAACAACCCGCAGGAAGGTTACAACCCGGCACAGAAACCGGTCTTTACTTCAAAAAATAAAGTAACTATTCACAATTTGCGGTTGACGAGCTTGACAACGGTTTGCTTTAGGCAGGATACTTTGCGAAATAAAGTTAAGTAGACCGTGAATCTTCACTTCGACGAAATGATCAGCGCCCCCTGTCGCCTTGGCATCCTGGCCACCCTCGTGCCGGGCACCCCGGTATCGTTTACCGAGATGAAAGCTGCGACCAGCCTCTCCGATGGCAACCTGCACGTGCAAACCCGCAAGCTGGCTGACGTCGGCTACATCCGTATTGCCAAGGTCAAGCGCGGCCGGCGCTCCGTGACTGAATTCCGCATCACGGAACTCGGCCTCGAGCGACTTAAACTTTATGTCATGAAGTTAAAGCAGATCCTGGATAACGAGACGACTGGGTCGCGGTCGACGTCCGGCTCCGGGCAACGCGATGATTCGGCGGTCTGGGCATGACGGCGCCACGAAGAATTGCAATCGCGGCCGATCATGGCGGTTTCGACCTCAAGGCCGACCTCCTGCTTTATCTCAGGAAGGCCGGGCACGAGGTCGAGGACCTGGGAACTTCATCTCATGAAGCAGTCGACTACCCGGTGTTCGCCAGGGCCGTCGCCGATGCCGTTTCCAGGGGCCGGGCGGACGTTGGCATCGTGATCGACGGCGCGGGCATAGGCTCGTGCATGGTCGCCAACAAGGTGCCCGGCGTGCGCGCCGCGCTGGCCTACGACCTGTCGAGCGCCAGCAACAGCCGCGAGCATAACGATGCCAATGTGCTGACGTTGGGCGCCGGCCTGATAGGCGCGCGACTGGCGAGGCAAATTGTGGATACGTGGCTCGCGACCGACTGTACCGAAGCGCGTCATCTTGAGCGTGTGGCGATGTTCGCGGACCCCGGAGACATCGTCACCGACGAGGCCATTGCTGGATTCAACCTGTCCGATCAGGATATCGACAGGGTCGTCAGTCGCCTGCATGAAATCATCGGGCCGATAACGAATGGCGAGCCTGCCGGTCCCGGCGTCGGCGACGATCCCGAGGCTGCCAGGCGTTTCGTCAAGCTCGGCGCGACCGGCCTGACGAGCGTATCGCCGGCCGCACAACCCGGCAGTATTCCCGGTGACCTGGCCCGCTACATCGACCATACCCTGCTGAAGCCCGACTCGACCGAGGAGCAGGTTCGGAAACTGTGCGCCGAGGCCCTCGAGTACAACTTCCGGTCCGTCTGCGTGAACCCGACCTGGGTGAAGCTCGCTGCAGACCTATTGCGCGGCAGCGACGTGCTCACCTGCACGGTCGTGGGTTTTCCCCTGGGCGCCACCGAGCCCGAGATCAAGGCCATAGAAGCACGTCGCGCAATTCGTAACGGTGCGCGGGAAATCGACATGGTGCTCAATATCGGCGCGCTGAAGAGTGGTAACGACGCGCTCGTGCTGCGTGACATCCAGGCCGTGGTCGAGGATTGCGTCGACGGCCAGGCGGTCTGCAAGGTCATCCTCGAAACTGCCTTGCTCACGGACGACGAGAAACGCCGCGCCTCCGAGCTCGCGCGCAAGGCACGCGCGCATTTCGTGAAGACATCAACGGGTTTCTCGACCGGCGGCGCGACCGTCAGCGATGTCGCGTTGATGTCCGAGGTTGTCCGCGGCGCCGGCATGGAGGTCAAGGCGTCCGGCGGTATCAGTTCCTACAGCGACGCCAAGGCGATGATCGAGGCAGGCGCTACAAGACTCGGCGCGAGTGCCAGTATCGGTATCGTCCGGGAAGCAAAATCGACGAGCATCAGTGCTTAAGAGGATAGACAGTGCTTGAGGAGATAAATTAGATGGTCGACCTGAGAGCTTACGTATTTCTCGACTCGCTGCAGCCACAGTTCGCCTCGTTCCAGGCGACGATTTCCAAGGGCTACCTGCCCAAGGTCGGGCAGGCGAGCCTGTTCGTGGAGATCGCCCCCGGCATGGCTATCAACCACATACTGGATGTTGCGCTGAAGTCGACCGACGTGACGGCGGGGATGCAGATCGTTGAGCGCCATTACGGCATGCTCGAGATACATTCCGAGAGCCAGGCGGATGTGCGACAGGCCGGACAGGCCATTCTCGACTCGCTGGGGCTCAAGGAGAAAGACCGACACAAGCCGCGTGTTGTGGCCAACGAGGTCGTGCGTCATCTCGAAGATACCCAGACGATGCTGATCAATCGCTTCCGCCACGGCAACATGATCCTCGCCGGGCAGACATTATTCGTACTCGAGGTCGAGCCCGCTGCCTATGCGGCGCTGGCGGCAAACGAGGCCGAAAAGGCAGCCGACATCAACATCCTCGAAGTACGTGCAGTGGGCAGTTTCGGGCGCGTATACATCGGCGGCGAGGAACGGGATGTGGTGGTTGCACATGAAGCGGCGACGCAGGCGATACAGGCTGTCACCGGCACAAAGAAAAAGTAATTTACCTGGACTAACCCGGGCAGCAATGTCCGATTCGCGAGGAGCAAGGCGATGTCAGAAGCATTAGGAATGATCGAATGCCGGAGTTTTCCGGCCATGGTGGAAGCGGCCGACGCGATGGTCAAAGCGGCCAAGGTCGAACTCGTTAGTTACGAGAAGACCGGTGGCGGTTACACGACCGCTGTCGTGCGCGGTGACGTGGCAGCCGTGCGGGCGGCCTGCGATGCCGGGCGGACGGCCGGCGCACGAGTCGGTGACGTGGTTGCGGTGCACGTTATTGCACGACCGCATGTAGGCGTCGACACGACGATTCCGCTCGGTCGTAGCCCCGAAGCCGGCAAGAATTAGTGCCCGCGGAACGGCCGTGAAACTCGCAAAGGTACTCGGCACCGTTGTCGCAACCGAGAAAGACGCCAAGCTGAGCGGGCTCAGGTTCCTGGTGCTGGGCGTCTGGGGGCACAACAACAAGGCGACAGGCGATTCCGTAGTGGCCGTTGACGCCGTCGGTGCCGGCGTCGGCGAGATGGTGCTGTTTGCCAGCGGCTCGTCGGCTCGCCAGACCGAACGTACCGACAAAAAACCCGTTGACGCCGTCGTCATGGCCATTGTCGACAGCTGGGAGATCGAGGGTAAAGAGAAATATCGTAAGGGGGAGGATGACGCGTGAGCCACGGACACGCTGGCCTCCTTAGCGATCGGCAGGTGGACATGATCGCCACACGCCTTGCCGAGAAGATCTCCGGATCACCAGCGACCGGGCCAGGGGCAGCTGCGCCACGCCGCAATCCGAGCAGCGCTCCTCGCGAGGCGCTGGGGGACGGCGTGTTTGCGACGGTGAATGACGCTGTCGATGCCGCGACTGCTGCGTTCAACGAGCTTGACGGCACGTCGTTAGAGCGGCGGCAGAAGATTATCGCGTCCATTCGCGAGTCGATGCTCGAGAACGCCGAGGAGCTCGCACGGCTCGCGCACGCGGAAACCGGCCTCGGACGCGCCGAAGACAAGGTGGTCAAGAATCGCCTGGTGACGCGCAAGACCTCGGGCACCGAAGTGCTCACGCCCCACGCGGTTACCGGGGACAGCGGCCTGACACTGACTGAATACGCGCCATATGGCGTCATCGGCGCGATCACGCCAACGACAAATCCGACCTCAACAATTATCTGCAACACAATCGCCATGGTGTCGGCTGGCAACAGCATCGTGTTTAACGTGCACCCGAATGCCCGGGAGTGCTCGATGGCCAACGTGCGCCTGTTGCATCATGCGATCGTCCGTGCCGGCGGCCCCGCCAACGTGGTTACCGCCGTGGCGACGCCAACCATCGAGTCGGCACAGGAACTCATGAGCCATCCGGGCGTTCGTCTCCTCACAGTTACCGGAGGCAGTGGTGTCGTGCGCCAGGCGATGACCAGCGGCAAGCGCGCGATTTGCGCCGGACCCGGTAATCCGCCAGTAGTGGTCGATGCGACGGCGGACCTCGAGCACGCCGCCCGCAACATCATCGCGGGGGCTTCCTTCGACAACAACATCGTGTGTGTCGACGAAAAAGAAGTGATCGCGGTCGAGACGATCGTGGACGAGTTGTTGCAGCAAATGGGTCAGCACGGTGCCCGCGTGTTGAACGAGGGCGAGTTGCACAAAGTTACCAACGTCATTTTCAGTGAATATCCTGGAAGCCGACAACGAGCGACACTCGAGAAAGACCTGATAGGCAAGAACGCGAGTGAGATACTGGCCCGCGCAGGCATCGCGTCGCACGGCGATCCTAAATTACTTGTCGCCCGCGTCTCGAACGGACATCCCCTGGTCTGGACCGAGCAAATGATGCCGGTTCTGCCGGTTACGGCGGTGCCCGACGTTGACCGGGCTATCGAACTTGCCAAGGAAGCCGAGCACGGCTTCGGTCACTCGGCCGGCATGTACTCACGTGACATCGATGCGCTGAGTCGCATGGCGCGCACGATCAACACCAGTATCTTCACGAAGAACGGGCCGTTTTTCGCCGGGCTCGGGGAAGGCGGCGAAGGCCCGACCAGTTTCACGATCGCAAGCCCGACCGGGGAGGGCCTTACCGGGCCGGTCGCGTTCAGCCGGCTACGACGCTGCGTCCTCGTTGATCACTTCCGCATCGTATAAGGCGCGTGGTGGCACAAAAGAAGCGACACGGAGCCCTCGCACTACTGGAGTTCAATACCATCGCCGCCGGTATCCTGGCCAGCGACCTGATGGTCAAGTGCTCTCCGATCGCATTGCTACGCTGCGGAACGATCCATCCGGGTCGTTTCCTGGTACTCGTCGGTGGCAGCGTCGCGAGTACCGAAGAGGCGTATGCGGCCGGCGTTCAGTCGGGCGACGCCGACCGCGCATTGTCGGGGAACATCTTCCTGGGCGACGTGCACCCGATGCTACATGATGCCGTGCTCGGCGGACGACGCGGCCTCGTCGGCGACTCCCTGGCCGTTGTAGAGACGCATTCGTCACCGGCGCTGCTCGCCGCCATCGACGCGGCCGTCAAGAGTACGCCGGTCATTCTGTCGGAAGTTCGACTTGGCGATGACCTTGGCGGCCATGCGCTGGCGTTGCTGAGCGGTAACCTGACGGACGCCGAGACCGCGCTCGCGATCTGCAGCGAGCGCGCCGGTGACCAGTTGCTGGCCCGCTCACTCTTGCCAAGGCTCGACGCCGACCTGCGTGCGATGCTTGACGCAGGCACGCGTTTTGGATCCTGCGCGGCATTCGAGCCGGCCGGTGCCGAGTATCCTGAGGAGGTGGCATGCTCCTGGGACGCGTAATCGGGACCGTTGTACCGGCCGTACTCGTCGATGAATTGACCGCGACGCCGCTACTGTGGGTGCAACCGCTCGATCGTGATGGCAAAGCAGAAGGCGAGCCCCTCGTCTGCGCCGACGGCACCCGAATGGCGGGACCTGGACAGGTCATCTACTGGGTCGCAAGCCGCGAGGCGGCGCTGGCCCTCGACCCATGGTTCGTCCCTGTCGACGATGCAATCGTCGGGCTCGTCGACGAGGTCAGAAACTATCCTGCGGCGGACCTGAACCCATGATCCTCGGGCGCGTGACAGGCAGCGTCGTCTCGACTATTCATCATCCTGTCGTCGCAGGTCGCAAGCTGCTGCTCGCCGAGCGGCTCGATGCGAACGGCCGGCCTGCCGGCGGCTACGTCATCGCGATGGACGGGATCGGCGCTGGCCAGGGCGAGACGGTCCTGATTCTCGATGAGGGCAATGGCGCCCGCCAGATACTCGAGGATGACAGTGCGCCGGTGCGCTCGATCGTCGTTGCAATCGTGGACGCGATCAATATCGGCTAGGTGTAACCTCCCTGCAGGTTGTTCGCAGTCGGTAACAACCTACGGACGTTTCGAACATCGAGCGCAGCGCACAACACACCCTCACACGCCTGCGGCTACAGATTCGGGTGTGTTGTCCACCGCGCTCTTCAGGAGAGCATTATGTGCCTGTGTCGTCAGTGGAGGACCCAGATGAACAACCTGGCGGGTTTCCACAGCTAGGCGGGCTCGAAGTTGTCCAGTAACCCGCGCTCGATACGGGCGCCAAGCTGCTGAATCACCTTGGTCGCGCAATAGGTGCCATATTTCGCGCAAACGTCGAGTGGCTGATTATTTGCCCAGCCGTAGAGGAAGCCCGCGGAGTAGGCATCGCCGGCGCCGGTGGTATCGACGACATCGTCGACGCGGGTTGCAGCCTGCACGACGTGGGTGTCGTTGTGCACAATCACCGAGCCTTTCTCGGAGCGCGTTATTGCGAACAGATTGTCGAAGTCCTGCAGAGCTTCCAGTGTCTCATCGATCGTCTGCGTTTCGAGTAGCGCGAAAACCTCTTCTTCATCCGCGACGATGACATCTGCATACCTGCGGACGAAATCCACGAAAGCATCGCGATGCCGCTCCACGCAAAACGAGTCGGATAATGACAGCGCGACCATCGCGTCGCTGACCTTGCCGAGTTGCGCCGCCTTCCGGGCCAGTGCCGGACCCTCGGCGATATCCCATACATACCCTTCCAGCAACATGGCTCGTGGTGCGCCGATGGTGGACGTCGTGATATCGGCTAGACCGAGTTCAAGGCAGGCGCCCAGGTAAGTCTGCATCGTGCGCTGGCCGTCCTCGGTAATCAGGACATGACTACGCGCGGTGGGTGCGCCTTGCTTCGCGGCCTCGAGTCGGATGTCGACACCGAGCGAGCGCATGTCGTGGTTGAAAATAGTGCCAAGCTGGTCAGCTTTGACCTTGCCAATGTAGGCCGCGGTGCCGCCGAGATTGGCAAACCCGGCGATCGTGTTGGCAACCGAGCCGCCCGACATTTCGGTAGCGGGGCCCATCTGGCCGTAAAGCGCGCGGGCCCGATCTTTGTCGATCAATGTCATTGAACCGGGCACGGCGCCAATATGGTTGAGAAAATCGTCGTCGACATGCGTGAGTACATCGACAATCGCGTTGCTGATACCGAGGAGTTGTGGTGAGCTTGTCATGCATTTGTCCGCGAGCAAAAAACGGCGCCTAGACTACCACTGCGCCGCTGGCGCTGCCGCAGAATAAATTTGGTCAAATGAAGGCCAAGCCGGTATCTTGAGCACTTCCAGAGCGCTCGCAACGATCCGAGACGCTATTTAAGGGCGAGGGAATACGATGCGCAGATCGGCAAGCTTGATGATCCCGCTGACATTGATACTGATGTACTACGGGTTCTGGTTCGGGACCGTCATCTTGCTCGTGTCCCGTTACCCGGCGCTCGCCCAGTATCTGCCGCTCGGCGGTATCAGTGACCTGGCGGCAGCAGGTTCGGGCTCGTTCGAACCGGTTTATACCAGCGTTGAACGAACCCTGTTAATCCCGACCGGCCCGCTACGACTCGCAATTGCCAGCGCGGGCTCCCTGGTGCTTACCGTGCCAATCTCCTGGGTATACCTGATCACGAGCCGAACGCGCCGCATCGATCAGACGTTTTTGCAAACAATTATGATTCTGCCGGTGGTGGTTACAGGTATCGCAATGATCGTCGTCAATAGCCTCGCACTGGCGTTTAGCCTTGCGGGCGTCGTCGCCGCCGTGCGATTTCGCTTTTCTTTGAGCCAGCCGTCCGACGCCATGTACATTTTCGTCGCAATCGGTATCGGGCTGGGAGCCGGCATCGGGGCGCTTGGCATTTCCGGCGTTATTTCGCTGATGTACGTGCTCGCGACCCTGAGTATCTGGAAACTCGAGTACGGCAAAACGGCGTCAGGACCATTCCTCACGATGTTGACGCGCCGCGACGCGGGCGAAGACGACTACTAGGTGCTCACGGTTTACGCATGACTCTGGAAGAACTCAGCGGCCCATCGAATCGCAGCTTGTTACTGGTGCATGGCCGGGGTTTCAAGCCCGGGCCGGACGCCTACATGGATCTTTCGATGGCGGCGATGCGGGCCGGGATTGCCCGCGATTATCCGGACCTGGTCGACAGTTTCGACGCGGTGAACAAGCATCTCGCCTACTACGGGGACCTGAATGCCGAAGTGCTGGCCGCTCGCGGCAAGAAATACGATATGGACCTCGATATTGGGGACCGGCGCAATGCGCTCACAGTTCTGAGACAGATCGAAGTACGCAAGCGATTTGGCATACGTCAATATGACCAGCTGCCCGGCAAATCGGCGGTGCCGGAGTTTGTGGCCGACCTCGTGGCCCCGTCACTCGGGTCGATCGGCCTGTTGACAGCCTTGCTTGGCAAGGTGGCACCGGATTTTGGCGCGTATTTCGACCGTAACAGAGACGTCGGTACGCGCATTCGCGAGCGAGTAAGAACGGCGCTTTGCGATTTGCTCGATCGCGGTGACCGTGTTGCGTTCATCGCTCACGGCACCGGCAGTATCATTGCATACGACGTCTTGTGGGAACTGTCGCACGATGCGGATCTCAAGCAGCGTTACGGTGACAACAAAGTCGACGTGTGGATAACCTTGGGCTCGCCGCTCGGCGATCGGAACATTCAGCGCTACCTGTGTGGAGCGAAAGAAGATTCAACCAGCAAATTTCCTGCAAATGTTATCGCATGGCATAACGTCTCGGCCGAAGATGACTATGCCTGTCACGACAATACGCTGGCGGATGACTTCAAGCGTATGTTAAAGCAACGTGTGGTAAGCGCAGTGCACGATTACCACGTATTCAATCTGGCGGTGCGGTACGGACGGTCGAATCCGCACAGCTCCATTGGTTATTACATACACCCGCGTTCGTCGAAAATTCTTACGGACTGGTTACGATCAGACGGTCTCGACAGTCCGCCTACATACACTTTTTGATAAGCCGCCGCTCGACCTTTTTCGGTGCATCGATGACTCCATAGAATTGCTGCATGTATTTCAACAGGTCTTTGCGCGTCCGTTCAGAAAGACCCGGCTGCTCGTTCGGCAACGCCAGGATCGCGTCGCGCTGCTGCTGGAATTTTTCCAGGTTTTCGTCAAGGAACTGATTGTTGGCGCACCGGCCCCGATACAGTCGTTGTCGTACCGAGGACAGCCTGAAGCGCGGGTTTGCTCCCGCGTAGTGTGCATCGACGATCCCCGATTGGTCGAAGTCGTAGGGCACTGAATATGCGAGGTCGCCATCCTTGCCAATCAATTCGTGATTGTGGCAGCAGGTTTCTTTCGAGCCGCGTATGGGCGAGAAGTCGGTATTGCCGATCAGGTAATGGAACACGGATATCAGGTTCGTATGGGCCGGTTCCAGTTGGCTGACGCGAGTTCTTGCGACCTCGATCGCTTTGAGATCCAGGCGTTTGGCCAGACGGTCCTTGTGTTCGACAAAGAATCCGTAAGCCGTCCGTTGCGGCTTGCGTTCATCGATATCCTGATATGTAACCTTGAGCAGGCGTGCCCGAAAACTGATGTTGGTAACCTGATTGAGAACTTGATACGCGAGGTACTCCCTGAGCATGAGCTGTTCGTAAAGCCCCGAGTCGTTCTTGCAATGCGTGACTAACTTGAGCTTGTCCTGTTTTTCGAACAGCGTGCCCTTGGTCTGGGACTTCTTGAAATTCAGCCGCAGCGGTGCGAACGGGCACACGGTCTTTTGCAGCCGATAACGCCCGCGTGCGCTGATTTTTATATCGAATTCCTTGCTGGCGCCTGCGTCGTCGGTATGGTGCAGCCGGCCGTCAAACTCAATTTCGGTCGCGCGTTGCGACATGATCTCGGCAAACGGTCCGACCAGCACGACCTCGATAATCCCGGAGTTCTGAAACAACGGGTCAGGGTCTTTGATCGATTGCGCTTCGGCCGCCGGTACCAGGAGGAACCAGACGGCGGCGGCACAGGTCCAACGGTTACGCAACATCGCTAGCTCGCACCTGGCTGACGTCATTCGGATCCGAAAAGTCTAGCACATGCCGATTGCCGCACTCTTCATTGCCGGGGGGGCGCGTTGACACTAAACTGAAGCCGTGAATGTGAGATTGCATATCAGACTCCGATCTTTGCCGCTATCGGCGGCCCTGTTCCTTCTAACCGTCGCCGCAATCCCCACGTCGGCAGTTGCTGACGAATGGCAGGTCGACGATGCCAGCCGTATCGTCGCCATCGCCGATATTCACGGCGCGTTTACCGCCATGGTCGCGACACTGCAGCAGGCCGGCGTGATCGACGACGAGCTGCGGTGGTCCGGCGATTCAACGCACTTGGTAATCGTTGGCGATATCCTCGATCGTGGTCCACGCTCCCGCGATGCAATGGACCTGTTGATGCGCCTCGAGCAGGAAGCGCCGCTTGCGGGCGGCAATGTGCTCGTACTTATTGGCAATCACGAATCGATGAACCTGATTGGCGACCTGCGCTACGTCAGCAGGGAAGAATACGCCGCCTTCGCAGAAGATGAGTCGGACGAAGAACGGGAACGCTGGTTCCTCGCGTATGCTGCGAGGCAGCAGGCAGACGCTTCGTACGAAGCTCAGCGACAGAAATTCGAGGAGCAGTTCCCGCAAGGCTACTTCGCATTGCGCCGCGCGTTCCGGCCTGACGCGAAATATGGCCGGTGGTTGCTCTCGAAACCGGTTATCGGTGTGCTTAACGGCACGGCGTTTGTCCATGGCGGCTTGTCGCCGACCGTATCGGAGCTTGGTCTCAGCGGCGTTAATCGCGACCTCAAGAGAGAATTTCGCGAATACGTCGAGGGAATCAGCGTGCTGGCCGACGCCGGAATATTGCTGCCGACGGACAGCTACTATGATACGGCGCGGCTGCTGAATGCTCATGTGCCCGCACTCGATGAGTCGCCGCAGGTTACTCGGGCAGTCGCGACTGTCAAAAATCTCGCTGACTCGGAGCTTTTCGACGCCGACGGGCCGTTATGGTATCGCGGCAATGTCAGTTGCGGCGAGCTCACCGAGGAGCCGCGCCTCATGGCCGCCCTGCACGCCATCGGCGCCGACCGTCTGGTTGTCGGACATACGCCGACGCCAAATCGCCAGGTGTTGCAGCGTTTCGACGGCAAGCTGATTGAAATCGATACCGGTATGCTCAATCACTATTACAAAGGTAGCGGTAACGCGCTCATCCTGGACGGTGACGAGCTGGTTGTGCTGAATCAGCATGGCGGCGACATGACAATACCGGCAGATCATCCGCGCAATGTCGGCACGCGGCCAGGCATGATGTCAGCCGACGAATTGCAGAAACTGCTCGAGGAAGGCGATATCGTAACGCAGCAGATCGACGCAGCCGGCATGACCGTGGTCAAGGTCAGTGACGGCAAGCGCACGGTTTCCGCATTGTTTAACAAGCGAAGAGGTCGAGGCGTTTACCCGGGCGTTGCAGCTTATCGCCTCGACCGGTTGCTGGAGCTCCAAATGGTGCCGGTCACCGTGGTACGCGAGGTCGACGGTTTAAAAGGCTCCCTGCAGTTCGTTACCGGCAAATACGTGGACGAGGTGCAGCGCTCGGCAGCGGGTCGCGGCGGATCGGCACCTTGTGCGATTCCAGATCAGTGGGCCGCGATGTATGTCTTTGACGCACTTATTTATAACGAGGGACGCACCCAGCAGCGCATGCTGTATGACACGTCGACCTGGAAATTGCTGCTGGTCAGGCACGATCGCACATTTGCAGCCCGGAAAGGTCGACCGAGACATTTGCAGAATGTTGCGCTGGCGCTGACCGACGGCTGGCAAGTCGCGCTCGCCAAACTCGACGATAACGTGCTCGAAGAGACTTTCCGCGGCGTGTTGGACAAGCGTCGCATCAAGGCATTGGCGCAGCGCCGTGACGAGCTTCTGGCCGGCAGCCGCGAATAGCCGCGCCTGCTTGTCGATCGGCATCGCAAGTCGTTACCGTCTTGAAAGCGTATAATCTGGCGCACGCGATACTCCGCGCGCCGGGGATAAAGACCGAATGGGACGATTGACGACGCACATACTCGACACGACGAGCGGCAAGCCTGCCGATCGGGTCGCGATTCGGCTCTTCAGCCTCACGAAGCGGCGCCAACTGATTAGCAGCACGACCACGAATCTCGACGGCCGTACGGACAAAGCGCTGCTCGACGATACCTCGATCAGCACCGGTACCTTCGAGCTCGAATTCGACATCGGTGATTATTTCGCGCGGCGCGACGTCGACCTGGCCGAACCGGCCTTCCTCGATACGGTGATTATTCGGTTCTCGATCAGTGCCGACGAGAATTATCACGTGCCGCTGCTGGTGTCGCCCTGGGCTTACTCCACCTATCGGGGTAGCTAGAAGGAATGTCGAGGTCTTCCATAAGCTTCGTACTCGACGGCGAGATCATCGAGCTGGACAACGTCGACCCGACACGCACAGTCCTGCAATTTCTTCGCGAAGACTTGCGCCGCAAAGGAACGAAAGAGGGTTGCGCCGAGGGTGATTGCGGTGCGTGTACGGTGGTGCTGGCAGAACTTGACCAGGCCGGCAGAGACCTGTCGGTTCGTGCCGTGAATTCATGTATTCAGTTTCTGGCCACGCTCGATGGCAAGGAACTGATCACCGTCGAAAGCCTGTCTCCCGGCGCTCGCGAGCTGCACCCGGTGCAGGAGGCGATGGTGCAGAACCATGGTTCGCAATGCGGGTTCTGCACGCCCGGTTTCGTTATGTCGTTATTCGCGTTGTACAAGAATTGTGAGCAGCCGGCGCGGGTGGAAATCGACGATGCACTGGCCGGCAATCTGTGTCGCTGCACCGGCTATCGGCCGATCATCGCGGCCGCCCGGTCGATGTACTCGGGTGCGACCGACGCCGATGACTGGCTTCGGCAGCCCTGCGGCACATGGCAGGCATCGGCCGCGCGTATCCAGCAGCTGAAGTCGTTAAATGGTGATGACGAGCTTGCGCTGGAATATGCTGGCCGGCGCTTTTTCGCGCCGCGTGACATCGCGTCATTAGCCGCGATCTATCATGCCAATCCCGACGCGACCATCCTGGCCGGAGGAACCGATATCGGCCTCTGGGTGACAAAGCGGCATATGGAACTTGAAACCGTTGTTTACACGGGGAGGGTGGCCGAACTGACGGAGCTTGACGTTACATCGACCCACATTGAGGTGGGTGCAGCGGTGACTCTGACGGATGTGATTCCGGAGATCGTCCGTCATTACCCGGGGCTTGATGAGCTGTTCCGCCGCTTTGCAGGGCCGCCGATCCGCAATGCCGGCACGCTGGGTGGCAACGTCGCCAACGGCTCGCCGATCGGAGATTCAATGGCGGCATTGATGGTCGTCGGCGCGACGCTGGTGCTGCGTTGCGGCGATCAGGAAAGAGAGCTGCGGCTCGACCAGTTCTACCACGATTACCAGGTAAACGACCTGGGTGCCGGTGAGTTCTTGTCGCGGATCCGTATCCCAGTGCCGACCGCCGATGAAATCGTAACGAGCCAGAAATGGTCAAAGCGTTTCGACCAGGATATTTCCGCTGTGTGCACGGCTTATCGATTGCAGCTCGACGGCGATACCGTCGCCAGTTTCAGGATGGCCTGTGGCGGTCTGGCGCCCGTCGTAAAACGGGCGACGCACTGTGAAGCGGTGCTTAACGGCGCTCGTTGGCATGAAGCATCAATAGAACGTGCAACGGTTGCACTGGCGCAGGACTTCTCGCCGATCACCGACATGCGAGCTTCGGCGGATATTCGCCTGCGCGCCACTCAAAACCTGCTTAAGCGGTTCTTCCGCACGACGCGCGGCGACGTTCGGGAGACGGTGTATACGTATGGACGCCAGCGTTAAGACCGGCAGCAGCAGTTCCGCCGCAGTGGGACAGGCGCTGCCGCACGACAGCGCGCATCTGCACGTCACAGGTGCGGCGGCGTACACGGATGATCTACCGGAACCGCGTGATCTGCTGCACGTCGCGGTCGGTATGAGCCCGCTGCCGCATGCGCGTATCAAGGGCATCGATCTGACAGCGGTGCACGCATCGCCTGGCGTTGTCACGACCGTCGTCGCTGCCGATATCGATGGCGACAATAACTTCGGCCCGATGGTCGCCGACGATCCGATCCTCGCAGAGGATACCGTACAGTTTGTCGGCCAGCCGATTTTCGCCGTGGCCGCAGGTACCGTCGACCAGGCGCGCAAGGCAGCGCGCCAGGGTGCGATCGAGTTCGAAGCGCTGCCGGCGATTCTCGATCCGCTCGCCGCCGTCGAACGGCAATCCTTCGTGCTGCCCAGCGAAACGCTGCAGCGTGGCGACCCCGAAACGGCACTGGCGAACTCGCCGCTGCGATTACGTCGGCGCGTGGCCCTGGGCGGGCAAGACCAGTTCTATCTTGAAGGCCAGGTCGCCATGGCCACGCATCAGGAAGACGGCAAGCTGCTGGTTTACAGCTCGACGCAGCATCCGGACGAGGTGCAGACGCTGGTTGCAGAGGCAACCCGGCGTGACGCCAAGGACGTCGTTGTTATTTGTCGCCGCATGGGCGGCGCTTTTGGAGGCAAGGAAAGCCAGGCCGCATTAATCGCCTGTATTGCCGCGATCGCCGCCGACAGGACCGGGCGCTCTTGCAAATTCCGACTTGATCGGGATGACGACATGATTATAACCGGCAAACGCCATGATTTTGTCATCGACTACGACGTCGGATTCGATGATACAGGTCGCATACTCGGCATCGACTTTGAGTTCGCGTCACGCTGCGGTATGTCGGCGGACCTTTCCGGGCCCGTCAATGACCGCGCCATGTTTCACTGCGATAACGCGTATTTTCTCGAAAACGTGCATATTCTTTCGCATCGCTGCAAGACGAACACCGTGTCCAATACGGCGTTTCGCGGTTTCGGTGGGCCGCAAGGAATGTTTGCCATCGAATACGTGATCGACGATATCGCACGCCACCTCGGACGCGATCCGCTCGAGATTCGGCGCCGCAATTTTTATGGACATGGCGAGCGCAACGTTACCCATTATCAGCAGACAGTCGATGACAACATCATCGACGAGATCTTCGACAAACTGGTGGCCGACAGCGATTACCAGCAACGCCATGGTGCAATACGCAAGTTGAACACCGGCAGTCCGGTGTTACGCCACGGCATTGCGATCACGCCGGTCAAGTTCGGTATCTCTTTTACGTCGACGCTGCTCAATCAGGCAGGCGCGCTCGTGCACGTTTACAAAGACGGCACCGTGCAGCTGAACCATGGCGGTACCGAAATGGGGCAGGGTCTGTACATCAAGGTGGCGCAGGTGGTTGCGGACGAGTTCCAGATCGGCGTGGACCGTATTGCCATTACTGCGGCGGACACCAGCAAGGTGCCCAATGCCTCGGCCACGGCGGCATCCAGCGGCTCGGATATGAACGGCAAGGCCGCGCAGATAGCAGCGGCGAAAATTCGCCAGCGCCTGACGGAGGTCGCGGCCCAACACTTTTCGGTGACCGAGGCCGACGTCGAGTTTCGTGAGGGCAATGTCGTGGCCGGGGCGCAACGCTTAAGTTTCTCGGAACTCGTAAAGATTGCGTGGGCCAGGCGTGTCTCGCTGTCGGCTACCGGCTTCTACAAGACGCCGAGGATCAATTACGATCGCGCGACGTTTTCAGGGCGGCCTTTCTTTTATTACGCGTACGGCGCTGCGGTGACTGAAGTCGTCGTCGATACGCTAACCGGTGAGCATCGTGTGCTGCGCACCGACATCCTGCACGACTGCGGCGATTCCTTGAATCCGGCGATTGACATTGGCCAGGTCGAGGGTGGCTACGTTCAGGGTGTCGGCTGGCTTACCACTGAAGAGCTGTGGTGGAACGACAAGGGCGAACTCGGCACGCATGCGCCGTCGACCTACAAGATTCCCGTCTGTTCCGATCTGGCACCGGACTTTCGTGTCACGCTGCTGCAAAGCTCGCGCAATCGGGAAGACACGGTTTACCGATCCAAAGCGGTCGGTGAGCCACCGTTGATGCTGGCTTTATCGGCATTCCTCGCGATTCGCGATGCGCTTGCCGATGACCGGGGCCGGGCGCCCGCACTCAACGCGCCGGCCACGCCGGAAACCGTGTTGCGCGCGCTCGAGGACTTCACGTATGAATGAATGGATCGACGAGCTTAGCGACCTCTGTGCGGCTGACAAACCGGCAGTGCTGGTTACCGTGGCCGGCATTCGAGGCTCCGCCCCACGCGAGATCGGCACCAAAATGATCGTTACGCCGACCGAGACTATCGGCACGATCGGTGGCGGTCAGCTCGAGTATCAGTGCACGCGCATCGCGGTTGGTCTTTTCGATGCCGGGGAAATGTCGTTGCGCAGCTTTCCGCTCGGCGCCTCGATGGGCCAGTGTTGCGGTGGCGTCGTGGAAATCCTGTTCGAGCCGTTTGCGAACGGGTTGCCGGCCTGGCTGCGAGATCTGAGAACGCTGCACGGCCAGCGTGAACCTGCCGTGATCGCAACGCGCATTTCGCAAACGGATGCCACCAAGTTCGTGGTTACGGCAGACGGTATTTTCGGGATTCAGAACGACGCCGCCCATACCGGCATGGTCGCCGCGGCGCGGGATATTCTCAACCGTCAGTGTAGTGTTGAACGGCGGGTGCAGGAATTCTACGAGCCCATCGCTGCTCCCGATCTTAATATCGCGGTATTCGGCGCCGGCCATGTCGGCGTAGCGGTCGTTGCAACGCTCTCCAGTCTCGACTGCAATATTCGCTGGATTGACAGCCGCCGCAATATATTTCGCCAGGTTCCCGCCAATGTCCGGGCCATCGAGACAGAGAATCCGGCTCTGGAGGTTGCGGCGATGCCTCCCGGCTCGTTCTATCTCGTCATGACACACAGTCATGCGATCGATTTCGAGATTTGCGATCGTATTTTACGGCGTGGCGATGCGAGCTACTGCGGGCTTATAGGTTCACGATCGAAACGCCGCCGATTCGAAAAGCGCTTTCTCAAGCTCGGCATGCCGGATCAGCAGCTCGCAGAGCTGGTGTGCCCGATCGGCCTTCAAGGTATCAGCGGCAAGAAGCCAGCCGAAATCGCCGTCGCCGCTGCCGCGGAAATTCTAAAGATCTACGCACAGTCAGAAGAGGCTGCTGCGAGTGACTACCCCGACAACGTCTATCCGTTGAGTCACTGAAATGCAGGCCTACATCGTCGACTGGTTGAATCTGCTCGTTCGCTGGCTGCATTTCATCGTCGGTATTGCGTGGATCGGTTCGTCGTTTTATTTCATCTGGCTCGATAACCATCTCAAAGCGCCAGAGGAAACGCGTGATGACGAAAAAGGTGTCGGCGGGGAGATATGGTCCGTGCACGGCGGCGGCTTTTACCATGCGCAGAAATACCGTGTCGCGCCCGCATCGCTACCCGAGGAACTGCACTGGTTCAAGTGGGAGGCCTATTCGACCTGGTTAACCGGTATTTTCTTGCTGGCACTGATTTACTGGTATGGCGCCGAGATTTACCTGATTGATAGCGCGGTCGCCGAATTGTCAGCCCCCGCCGCGATCGGTATCGCCATTGCCTTCATCGTCGGCGGCTGGCTGGTTTACGACATACTGTGCAAGTCGCCGCTGGCCCGCGACGGTCGGATACTCGGCGTGCTGCTACTCGTGTTGTGCACGCTGCTTTCCTGGAGCCTGTGTCACTTGTTCAGCGGGCGCGGCGCATATATACATTTTGGCGCGGTGCTCGGCACCATCATGGTCGCGAACGTATTCTTCGTGATCATCCCCGGACAAAGGAAGTTGGTGGCGGCTGCGGCGCGCAGCGAAGTCCCGGACCCGACACCGGGTATCCACGCAAAGCAGCGCTCGGTGCACAACACGTATTTCACGCTGCCGGTGCTCTTCGTCATGATCAGCAACCATTTTGCGATGACGCATAGCCATGAGCACAACTGGGCAATACTGGTTGGTGTCTCGTTGGCGGGCGCGTTGATTCGTATTTACTTTGTCAATCGCCACCAAGGGAAGGCATCATCGTTGCCTGTCGTGCTGGCCCTTGTGTTGCTCGCGTCTATCGCGGCAATGCTTGCGCCCGTTCAGCAGCAGACCGCCGCTGCCGCTGTTTCGTTTGGCCAGGTTCGCAATGTTGTGCATACGCGCTGTACCAGCTGCCACTCCAGTGCGCCTGTGCACCCGGCATTTCCGTCGGCGCCGCTGGGTGTCATGCTGGATACTGATGCCCAGATCAGGGCGCAGGCGGAGCCCATTTACCAACAGACGGTCGTGACCCGAGTCATGCCGATCGGCAATCTTACTGCCATGACCGATGCCGAACGCCTTATCATCGAGCAGTGGTATCAGGCGCAACAGGACCAGTAAATGCCGCGAGAGAATTATCCACGGGACATGCGGGGTTATGGAAGACAGCCGCCCGCAGCAAACTGGCCAAAAGGCGCGCGTACCGCCGTCCAGTTTGTCGTCAACTACGAGGAAGGCGGCGAAAACTGCGTGCTGCATGGGGACGCCGCGTCGGAGGCATTTCTGTCGGACATCGTTGGTGCCGCACCCATACCGGGTCAGCGTCACATGAATATGGAATCACTGTATGAATACGGTGCGCGAGCCGGCTTCTGGCGCCTGCACCGGCTATTTACCGAGCGAGATCTGCCGGTGACCGTATTCGCCGTCGCAATGGCGCTGCAGCGCAACCCGGAAGTAGTCGTTGCGATGCAGCAGGCGGGCTGGGAGATTGCTAGCCATGGCTATCGCTGGGTCGACTACCAGTTCGTCAGTGAGTCGACCGAGCGCGAGCATATGCGGGATGCGATCGAGATTCACACGGATCTGACCGGTGATCGGCCGCAAGGCTGGTACCTTGGTCGCTGCAGTCCAAACAGTCATCGGCTGGCCGCGGAGGAGGGCAACTTTGTTTACAACGCGGACAGTTACGCGGATGACCTTCCGTACTGGGATTATTCGCACGGGAAGCCGCAGCTGATGGTGCCGTACACGCTGGACGCCAACGACATGCGTTTCGCGACGGCGCAGGGTTTCAATTCCGGAGCACAGTTTTTCGATTACCTGAAAGACTCTTTTGATGTTCTGCATGCCGAAGGTGGCCGGATGATGTCGGTGGGTCTGCATTGCCGGCTGGCCGGGCGTCCAGGCCGTGCGGCCGCACTCGGACGCTTTCTCGACTACGTCGCCGCAAAAGAGCAGGTATGGGTCGCAACACGCGTCGATATCGCGCGACACTGGCGCGAGCGGCACCCGGCCCGAGACGATGCCTGATGGATACCCATGATTTTATTGCGCGCTTTGGTGGTGTCTACGAACATTCGCCGTGGGTTGCTGAACAGGTAGCGGCGTTTGCCACCGATATTGATGACGCGTCGACATTGGCCGCGTTGATGGCGGACTGTGTGGATAACGCCGCGGTGGAACAACAGCTCGAGTTGATACGAGCGCATCCGGATCTTGCCGGAAAGGCGCAGGTCGCCGGCCAATTGACGCCGGAATCCGCGGGCGAGCAGTCGGGCGCCGGGCTCGATCAGTGTTCGTCCGATGAGTATGAGCGTTTTCAGGAACTGAACGCGGCTTATTGGGATAAATACGGTTTCCCATTTGTTATGGCGGTGCGCGGGCATGATCGCGCGAGCATACTCGGGATGTTCGCCAGCCGGCTCGAGAACGACTATGACTTCGAATTCGAGACCGCACTGGTCGAGATTCACAAGATTGCGCGACTTCGACTCGACGCAATGGGGAGCAGTTCGTGACGACATCAATCCGCAAATGGATCAACCTGGAGCAGCCGCGCCTCAGCAGTCGCGTGACGTTTGCGACCGATGAGTTCTTCGGTGCCAAGGAGCGCGTTATCGATTCTGCGGAGCCCGTTTTTGTCCCGGACAAGTACGACGACCACGGCAAATGGATGGACGGCTGGGAAAGCCGCCGCCGCCGTGGGCCGGGACATGATTACTGCGTGATCCGGTTCGGTGTGCCCGGAATCATCCACGGCTTCGACATCGATACCAGTCACTTCACGGGTAACTTCCCGCCGCATGCGTCCATCGACGCATGTACTGCGAACGTCGACGTTCCGGAAGACGGCTGGTTTGAGGTAATTCCCCGGATCGAACTGCAAGGTAACTCGCATCATTATCTCGACGCGCGCGACGACGCCGTGCGCACTCACGTGCGCCTGCACATTTACCCCGATGGCGGCGTTGCCCGGCTGCGCGTTTTCGGCGAGATCCGCGCGGACTTCACCGATGTCGATGGCTTCGTCGACCTGGCGGCAGTTGAGCACGGGGGTCGGGCGATCGCCTGCAGTGACGAGCATTACGGCAGCGTGCAAAACCTCACGGCGCCTGGTCGCGGCATCAACATGGGCGATGGCTGGGAGACTGCGCGGCGCCGCGGGCCCGGAAACGACTGGGTCATCATTGCCCTGGGGCAGCCGGGCATCATCGAGCGTGCCGAGATCGACACGGCACATTTCAAAGGCAATTATCCGGACCGCGTGTCGCTGGAGGCGGGCAGTTTCGATAGTGATGAAGCGGCCGCCAGCGGCGGCGCGAGCTGGCACATATTGATGCCCGAGTCCACGCTGAAAATGGACCAGCAGCACTACTTCGAGGAACTCGAGTCAATTGGTGCGATCAGCCACGTGCGTGTGTCGATTTATCCTGACGGCGGGATCAGCCGGGTGCGATTGTTCGGCCAGGTACATGGCTAGCTCCACAATCTCGTTACGACCGGGGCCGCTTACGGGTGCGAGTTTTGCGCCGTTTGGCGAAGTGATCGAGGCGGCACTCGACATTTCCAGTGCTATGAACGACGCGCGCTTCGAGCGCTTCGACGAGCTGTGCACGATCGATATCGCGCCGGGTGGCAGCGTCGCCGTCAGCATTGCCAATTGCCGCACGCCGTCGGCGTTGCCGCTCTGCGTCGACCGGATCGAGCGGCATCCGCTCGGGAGCCAGGCGTTTGTGCCGCTGCAGCCGTGCAAGATGGTGGTTGTCGTGGCGCCACCGGGAGACCGGGTTAACGCGGCGGACCTGCGGGCATTCGTCACCCGGCCGAGGCAAGGATTCAACTACCACCGCGGCACATGGCACATGCCGTTGATCGCGTTTGCATCCGGCGACCAGTTCCTGGTGATCGATCGCGGCGGCGACGAGCCGAACTGCGAAGAGCACGTTCTCGACGTCCCCGTCATGCTCGAGGCTGGCTGAACGTCGTGCAGTACGCATATCGTGCCCCAATGGTCCATTGCCTGGAAGATCCCGGCGAGCACAGTCGCGCATCGGCCTACGAGTATTTTGCCGATGGACTGCTGATCGTCGACGACGGTCGTGTCGAGGCCGCGGGTGATGCCGAGACGCTGCTGCCCGGGCTTGACGAGAATGTCCGGGTGACAGAGTTTCCGGACAAGCTGATCGTGCCGGGGTTCATCGACTGCCACGTGCATTTTCCGCAGCTGGACATCATCGGGTCGTTCGGCGAGCAGCTGCTCGATTGGCTGAATCGTTATGCGTACCCGGCCGAGGAGCGGTTCGCGAATGTCGAGTATGCGCGTGAAGTGGCGGTCGCCTTTGTCGACCAGCTGCTGGTTAACGGCACGACGACTGCGCTCGTTTTCGGCACTGTGCATCCGCACTCGGCCGAAGCCATTTTCGAGGCGGCGGCAGCGCGCGAGATGCGCCTGATCGCCGGCAAGGTTTTGATGGACCGTAACTGCCCGGCAACCCTGCGCGACGACGCGGCGTCGGCGTACAGGGACAGTAAACAACTGCTCGAAAAGTGGCATAACAACGGGCGACTGGGCTACGCGATTACGCCTCGATTCGCCCTGACTTCGAGCGAGGAACAACTCCGCGCGGCCGGCAAACTGGCCGCCGAGTACCCGGACTGCTGGATACATACGCATCTGGCCGAAAACAAAAGTGAGGTCGATGAGATCGCGAGACTTTTTCCGGCGCGCCGCAGCTATCTCGATGTCTACGACAACTTCGGCCTGCTGCGCGAGCGCGCGGTGTTCGCGCACTGCCTCTATATGGATGACAGCGATCGGTCGAGCATGGCGGGCGCCGGAGGGGCCGCCGCCTTTTGCCCCACATCGAACCTGTTTCTTGGGAGCGGATTGTTCGATCTGACCGCGATGCGCGATGCCAGCGTTCGCTGCGGTCTCGGCACCGACGTGGGGGCTGGTACCAGCCTGTCGCTGCTGCGCACGGCGAGCGAGGCGTACAAGGTATTGCACTTGCAGGGGCACGCGCTGCCGGCAATGCGTGCCCTTTTCCTGGCCACCCTCGGCGCGGCCGAAGCGCTTTACCTTGACGATCGCATCGGCAATTTCCTGCCCGGCAAGGAGGCGGACTTTGTCGTACTCGACCCGGCCGGTTCGACGCTGACGGCCCGTCGAACAGCGGCCACCGACACGATTGAAGAGGCGCTATTCGCGCTGCTGACGCTTGCCGATGATCGGCACGTGGCCGCGACATACGTCAACGGATTGGCGCAGCACGTACGCTGAAGGAGTATTGGTCGATTTTTCCCGTTTTTGGGTATTCGATGGCGTAAGTCATTGCGAGGGCATATATTCCTGCCTCGATGAAAAATAAGAACAATAGAAACTATTTAACCTTCTACAAAATCCTGCGGCCAATGGCGCGGATCTTTCTGCGTTTTGGTGTCAGCTACCGTGAGTATTGCGAGCTTTCGAAAACCGCCTTTGTTGCGGTCGCCGCAGAGGATTTCGGCGTCCACGGCAGGCCGACCAACGCCTCGCGGATAGCTGCCATGACCGGACTCACTCGCAAAGAGGTGGGCCGGATACGAAACAAGATCGAGCGCGGTGAAGAACTAACGACCGATCGAAGTTCACCGATTAACGAGGTCCTGGCCGCATGGCACTCAGTCGACGATTTCCGCGATGAGCGGGGTCGGCCCAAGCCGCTGCCGGTGAGCGGTAAACGCGGCTCTTTTGACGCACTGATCCGACAGTTCGCGGGTGATATTCCGGAGGGAGCAATGCGCAAGGAGCTGCAGCGTATCAATGCGATCGAGATGTCCGGCGATCTGATACGCCTGCATCCCCAGTGGCGAGCGTTGTTAGTAGCCGACTGGCAACTGGCGGCAGATTGGCTTGCCGAACTGCAAGGGCAGCTTGAGTTGGCTGCGCGGTCTGTCAGTCGCCGACAAGTACGCGGGTCTTGAGCCGCGATTCGGCCTTCATCGAATTGGTAATCAGGCAATGATGCTCGGCCTTCTCGAGCAGGCGCTCTGCTTTTGCCTCATCGCCCCCTGCCGGAATCGTCAGTTCGGCGTGTATGTCGAAGCTCGTGAACTGTGTGACGCGCTCGATCTTGTCGAGCACGCCGATAGTTTCGCACTGCAATGACACCCACTCGAGCTTCGAGGTGCGCGCGATCGCACGAAATGTCAGAATCAGGCAGTCGGCGACGGCGCCGACGAGCAGCGTCTCAGGTGACCAGACGTCACCGGGCCCGCCGAACTCCGGCGGACCAGCGGTTTGCAGGTCATCAAGACCGCGACTCGACAGAATAACGTTGGCGTCAGGCTTCGCGCTGGCGGAGACGGCGTAATGGTGGGGCAGGTTCTGCATGTCGGTCACCTCAGGTTGTCAGTATCCGCAACGACAGTCTCCCTGTGCGCTACCGGGTAATAGAGCGGCACTCAGCCTTGCAAGCTCCCGCAAGGCTCTGCCTTGTATTCATGATATTCGACTGACGCAATACAGACGATTGCGAGCATGAATACTGCTGGCAACCCTGGTGGATTACTCTGCCGAGATCAGAATTGCGCGGAAGTCATTCACGTTGGTTTTCGTCGCTCCGGTTATAAGCAAGTCGTCGGCTGCTTCAAAAAAGGCGTAAGTGTCGTTGTTTTTCTGGCATTCGAACGCGTCAAAGGCGGCGTTTTCGGCCAGTCGAATTGTATCAGGTGTGACAAAACAACCGGCATTGTCGCCGACGCCATCGACGCCATCGGTGTCCGCTGCGAGCGCGTGAATGCCTGTAGCACCGCGCAGGCCGATTGCGAGTGCCAGCGCGTACTCCCCGTTGCGTCCGCCGCGACCGTCACCCCGCACGCGCACCGTCGTTTCGCCCCCGGACATTACGACGCATGGTGGGTCAACAGGACCTTTGCCGGCCGCGACTTGCCGTGCCAGCTCTGCGTGCTCCGTGCCGAGCGCGCGAGCGTCACCACCGAGGTCGCCAAGCAGGTACGGCGTAATGCCCCGTTCGATCGCGGCCAGCGCCGCCGCCTGTAACGCATCGTCGCTGCTGGCCAGCATGCGGACATCGGGTTCGGGCCGGCCTGCGATCGACTTGCCGCCCGCGTGCATCGCATTGATGATGTTGTCGTTCACGGCGATCCGGTAGCGACGGAGAATCGAGAGCGCGTCGTCAACGGTCGAGGCGTCAGCGATCGTCGGCCCGGACGCCACCAGGGATAGGTCATTGCCCTGCACGTCGGATATTATCAGTGTGACGATATCGGCGGGCGCCGCCGCGGCAGCCAGCTTGCCGCCCTTGATGGCCGACATCTTCTTACGCACGCAGTTGATTTCATGAATTGCGGCGCCGGAGCGCAGCAATGCCCGCGTAATCTGCTGCTTGTCGCGCAGAGAAATGCCCGGTAGCGGTAATGTCAGCAGTGACGATCCGCCACCTGACAACAGGCAAACGACCGTGTCGTTCTCGGTTGCGCCCGCCGCCTGCGCGAGGATTTCACTGGCCGCCACGACACAGGTTTCATCAGGCACCGGGTGCGCGGCGAGCCGAACTTTGACAAGCTGGCAGTCCTCTTCATAGCCGGGCGGTACGACGACGCAGCCCGAAAGCGGCGCGCCCCACTGGCGTTCAAGTTCGAGCGCCATGGCCGCTGCCGCCTTACCCGCCCCAACCACCACCACGCGGCCCTCCGGCCGGCGAGGTATCCAGATCTTCATGCAGGTAACAGGTGCAGCCGCCGCGACGGCCGTCTCAAACAATGACCGCAGCAGCGCCTTCGGATGGTGCATCAGGCAGATGGTTCGAGCGGTGGCTTGACGTGCGGCTGGAGCCGGTCCAGAAAGGCGCCCATCTCCGGCCGGTTCGCGCGCAGCTCATCAATCGAGAATCCGCTCATCTCGTAAGGCAAGATCAGCCAATCCTCCGTCTTGTGGACGAAATAGTCCGGTGTTCGCAGCGTTTTCTCGGTCGGACGGTACCAGACCGACGCTATGCGAATGTCATGTGGCAGATTACGTCGTGTCTTTAACGTTAACTGCTGGATGACGGCGTTGACGCTGGATCCGGTGCTGTACACATCGTCGACAATGAGCAGGGAATGATGGGCACACAGGTTTTCCAACAGGTATTGCAGGCCGTGAACCCGAATCGAATCGGCCTTGGTCACCATCTGCGTATAGTGCTTCGCGCCCTTATACGACGTGCGAATGCCGATGTGGTCGGTCTTGACGCCAAAGTAGTCGAGCCCCTCCTGCACGGCGATGCCCACAGCGCTGCCGCCACGCCAAAGACCGACGAGGAAATCGGGCTTGAAGCCAGCCTCATAGATATCGGCCGCGAGCTGAAACGAATCCCGCAGCAAAACGTCGGCTTGAATAAATCGCTCGTTCATTGTTGTTATTCCCGGGGCAGGCTACGATAGAATCGAGGTTCAGCATTATAACGACAGCCCGAAGTCCACATCCACGAGAATAATAATGGACAAGACCGTTCTTTCCGCGCAAGAGCTGCTTGAGGACTCCATCGAGCTCGGAATCAGGATTCTCGAGAGCGGCTTCGAGCCGACGATGATCATCGCTATCTGGCGCGGTGGTACTCCGGTCGGCATGGCAGTACAGGAGGTGCTCGCCTATTGCGGCATCGCATCCGACCACATCGCGATTCGCACGTCGTCGTACGTCGGTGTGGATCAGCGGGGCGCCGTTGCAGTGCACGGACTCAACTACATCATAAAGAAGATATGCCACGACGATCGTGTTCTGATCGTCGATGATGTCTTCGATACCGGCAACACGATTAAAGCGGTGGTCAACGAACTTGGCACGCGGGCGCGAGGTAACACGCCGGAAGATATGCGTATCGCCGTGCCCTGGTTCAAGCCCAGTCGCAATGAGACCGATCTCGCGCCGGATTACTTCGTGCACGAGACGGCGGAGTGGCTCGTATTTCCGCATGAACTCGATGCGCTGACGCCCGACGAACTCAGGGAATGCCGCCCCGAAATCGCCGCCATTGTGCACGGCGTTAACACAAAGGCCAGCAACGCTTGAGTCACGGTTTGTTGATGCAACGCATCTGCGTCTATTGCGGATCCAATACCGGGACCCGTCCCGTTTATGCGGATGCCGCCCGCGAGCTCGCGGATGTTCTGGTCCGGCACGATCTCGAGCTCGTTTATGGGGGATCCGGGACCGGCACCATGGGAATTCTTGCCGATGCGGTACTCGAAAAGGGTGGCAAAGTTCAAGGCGTCATTCCCCAGATGCTGGTTGACAAGGAAATTGCGCACCGGGGCCTTACCGAACAGCATATTGTCACGTCGATGCATGCGCGCAAGTCGATGATGGCGGCGTTGTCCGACGGCTTCATTGCAATGCCGGGCGGCTTCGGCACGCTTGAAGAGATCATCGAAATAATTACCTGGGCGCAGCTGCGATTTCATCAAAAGCCATGCGGCCTCCTGAATATCGAAGGTTACTTCGATCATCTGCTGAAGTTCCTGGATCATGCGAACCAGGAAGGATTCTTGCGCGCCGAGAACCGGGGGATGTTGCTAGACGATGCCAGCGCTGCCCGGCTAATCCGGCAATTCGAGCGTTATGCGGCCCCGCAGGTCGACAAGTGGACCGATTGACGTCGATCAGGGCGCGAACAACAGCCGCAACTTCCCTTCGGCAGGTGTGCGCAGGTTCTGGCCGGTCAACGAATAACGAATGCCAAACCTGCGACCGGCAAGCGCAGGGCCGGCGCAGACCAGGACCGGTGACGGAAAAATCTCGATCGGTTCGCCGGCCGGAATGTCACCGATACGCTGTGTGATGCGAATCGAGTTCTCGAGTACGTCGACGTCGGGATACATTGAGTCATCATCAAATCGCTCTGCAGCGTCCGGCGGTCGGTCGGCAACGTGCAATTCGTCGTCTTTCGGCATAAGCATGACCAGCGACGCATCCAGAATAGTTTCCTCTGACTGGTTATAGACGACCGTCTGTAATCGCGCGGCATCGCCGCCGAACAGGTACTTTCGGTCTTCGGCCGCGTAGCGGGAGCGAATTTGTCCCTTTTCCAGCAGCAGCTCTTCCGGTGATCGGCTCACGTAAGGGTCGTCAGAACCGTATAGTCGCGCATGAATCATACGCGCCATGATCGAGTCCTCGCCTTTGCTCTTGGCCTGTGCCTGCATGAGCTGGTCGAGTTTCACGCCGGCCATCGCCGAAGGCAGCCTGGTCAGATCGTTGCAGTCTAGATGCAAGTCTTTGTGGATAACCTCGCCCGCAAAACCAAGCTCAATACTGTTGGGGGAGACCGAGTTCTGAAAATGCGCCTTGAACTGGGACTGTAGTTGCTGGCGACCCATCTTGATGGCGGCGTCGTTGACCCGCACGTAGGCATCGCCGCGGCGCAACGTCTCCGAGTAATCGATGCGCATCATGTAGGGCTGCTCGCGGCAATCATCAATTTCGAAAAAGCCGATCTGCTGTCCGTTGATGTACGCGCGTTCGTAGCGAATATCCAGTGCCGGCTCGACATGATCACGTACCAGCGACACGTAATCCGGCCTCCCGTCGAAGTCCCCGGTATTGACCGGACGAAAACTGCGGTGGCCGCCGCTGTCGACTTCGATGCCGACAATGATGAACCGCGGACCGTCGACATCGGCATTCGCGATCGCTATCACGTCGCGCAAGAACTCGCGTATGCCACCGAGACCGTAAGGTTTCTTGCGAAAATGTGTGCCCGAATCCGGGGCACAACCGTCAATTATTCGGGCCGGAAGCTGCATATCCGGGCAATATTGACCGAGTTATGTCGCAAGGAGCAGGAACCAATCGACAGTTTTCCCCGCCTGGAGAGCGGAAAGTGGCGTTTACAGGGGTTCCGGTTTTAGTGACTATGCCTGCATGAATCCGGATTTCGCAGCCAGTCAAATGAGTTCTTCGGCGCCGCCAGACCTCGCCGTAAGCGAGGTTGCCGACGCGGTCGGTCGGCAGTTTGGCATAACCGGTACATTCCGGCCGCTGGTCAGCGAGCGAGACCAGAATTTTCGACTGCAGACACCGGATGGCCGGTTTTTCGTCGTCAAGGTGACCAACGCCGCGGAGCCCGTGGTTGTCACCGAGTTCCAGGTCGCGTTGCTGCTGCACTTGCGACAATCGAACGCGGTGCGTACACCGAAGGTCGTCCGCACGGTATCCGGCGAGCTCTTCGGCTCGATCGATGCAAAGGGCACCGTGTATCGCTTGCGACTGGTCAGCTACATCAGCGGGCAGCCACTCGCGGAAATGCCGATGGATGGGGCGCTGGCATGCGAGTTTGGCCGACAGCTGGCGTTGCTCGGGCAGGCCATGAGGGGCTTCTCGCATGCCGGGGAGAACCCTGTGCTGCCATGGGATTTGCAGCGGGTCGGCGAGCTACGCGATTTGCAGTTGCACATCGACGGCGCGGATGCGAGACGACCGGTGCAGCGTGCAGTCGACGATTTCGAGAGCCGTGTCGCTGAGCAGATTACCGACCTGCCAACGCAAGTGATTCATGGCGATGCCAACCCGGAAAATGTTATGCTTGATCCGGCAACCCGCAGCTTCGAGGGGTTCATCGACTTCAGCGACGCGATCAAAGCGCCACGAGTCTTCGATGTGGCCATTGCCGCATCTTACTTGCGCGCGACCGGCACCGATCCGCTCTCGATCATGGGTCCTTTTGTTGGTGCCTACAACGCGGTGACGCCACTGGACCAGGATGAGATTGCAGTGATTTTCGACCTGGTGCGGGCGCGCCTGGCAACCACGATCACACTATTGTACTGGCGCCTGAGTGCCCGAGACGAGAACGATCCGTACCGTCAGAAGACGCTGCGGCTGGAAGCCGGTGCCGCCGATTACCTGGTCGCGCTCGATGGATTGGGACGAGCCGCATTCACGGAACAGATTGACGGGCAACTCTGATGGCCGCTGCCGCATCGCCGGTACGTTCCAATCCTGGTAAAGATTACCCAATAACAAGTTGATTCCTTCTAATTGGGAAGCAGTTCCTCCGCTTTTGCGACCTGATTTCGTAGGATGCCGCGACATGCGACTTATGTTAAACGAACGATGACCACCGAACCGGTCCTTGCCCTGCTGCTGATACTCAGTGCCGGCTGCTACTTGTTGCTCGGCTGCAGCATCATTGCATTGAAACGGGGTGTCGGGGCCGTACCAGTCGGCTTGCTGTTCATCGTCGTCAGCGTCTGGGTCGCCGGTGGAGCCGCGGAACTGCTTGCGACGTCCTTTTCCGAATTCTCGATTGGTCGCACCGGGCACTTCGTCGGTACAGCACTGGTTCCGATTGTTGCGCTTGCGTTTTTTCGCGAGTACACGCAGTCACACACGCGCGCCGGCACGTTGCTGCTCCTTTGCATCGTCCCCGTGATCTCCATATTCCTGGCCGCGACCAATGCGCAACACGAGCTGATGTGGGCGATGCCTTTCGCGAATGCGGCCGGTGAATTTCTGACGCGGCCGGAGCGCTGGGGGCCATGGTTCCTGTTCGTGCATCTGCCGTACAGTTACCTGGTAATCGGCGCGGCGATTATCTCGCTCATTGTTCACAGCTCAACCGTCGCCCCGGCGCAGCGCCGCAGTTTGTTCTTGTTGACGGCATGCTGTGTCGTGCCGCTTTCAGCAACGCTGGCTTATGATCTGGGAATAGGTTCGAACACGGTGTCTTATGTGCCGTTTTTCTTTGCGGCCATGTTGCCGCTGTACGCATGGGTAATTTTCGTTGAGAAGGTCATCGAATTTTCACCGCTTCCCTATGAAACCGTTTTTCAGAACATGCAGGACGCCGTCATCGTTGTGGACAATCAACGCCGCATCATCAGCCTCAACCACGGCGCCGAGACGATGCTGTCTGTCACCGAGTCAGAGGCCTTGCACAAGTCACTGCAGTCTGTACTGCGCAGCCGCTTTCCCGAAGTATCTGCGGCGCTGGACTCCGGTAATTCACAACGGGCGGAGACGGACTCCGGTAGCGTGATGCATATACAGGTCTCGTCGATTCAGGAACGGCGTGGAACTGCGACCGCTGGCCAGGTGCTGATCTTTCGGGACGTCAGCGATGTTGAGCAAGCGCGCAGCGAGGTCCAGAACAGCGAAAAGTTACTACAGACAATTATCGACCATTCTGCGAACGGTATCGTGCGCTTTCGCTGGCTACAGGCCGACGAAGACGAACGGGAGCTACGCGCGATATTTGCCAACTCGGCGGCCGGGCGTTTTCTTGATGCTGACAGCAAGTCGATCGTCGGAATGGACTCATCTCGCGTGATCCGACTGGCGACGGCCGGCATGGAGCGCCGGGCGGCGCGCGAGATAGCTGAACAGTTCGACGCCGCGGTCGGTGTCCGCAATAGTCTCGACGTCGACGTGAAGCAGAGTGCGGACGGCGAAGGTCGGTGGCTGCGCATGATCTGTGAGCCGGTTGGGCGTGATTTTGCCGTCACCTTCGTCGAGACGACGCATCGCAAGGAAAAAGAACTGCAAATGGAAACGATCGCGACGCTTGACGCGTTGACGGGCGTGTTTAATCGGCGCGGTTTCGAGGGCAAAGCGACGCAGCGACTGGCGGAAAGAGGGGACGATGGATTTGGTGCATTGCTGTTCATCGACCTCAACGGGTTCAAGCAGATCAATGATCAGAGCGGGCACGAGATCGGCGACGAAATATTACGGAAAGCAGCAAAGCGCCTCGGCAAGGCGTTGCGGGGCGATGATGTCATCGGGCGCCCGGGCGGCGATGAATTCGTCGCGCTGGTACCGGACGTCGATGCGACAGTCGCCGAGCGCCTCGCCATGCGGCTGACTACAGCACTGGACCGGCCGTACGTAATTGCCGATAAGACGCTGCGCTGCCCGGCGAGCATTGGTCTTGCGCTCTACCCCGAAAATGCCACAACGCTGACCGGCCTGTTGCGTGAGGCGGATCAGGCCATGTACCGCGCGAAAGCCCGGACCCGTGACCTTGCAAACACGAACACCATCGATCTGCTCGAAAAGGCGAACTAAACCATGCTCTAATACGGCGCCCGATCACAGCGACGACGCCGGCTTTGAAGCAACCGTCTAATAGTCACGAAAATCATGAAGAGTCCATCATTCGCTTTGAGGGCTTGCAGCGCCGTTATGAAATGGGCGGCGGATACATCGATGCGCTGCGTTGCGTCGATCTCGAGGTCATGTCGAACGAGTACCTGGCGGTCATGGGGCAGTCCGGCTCCGGCAAGTCGACGCTGATGAACATCATCGGCTGCCTCGACAGGCCCACTGCAGGAGAGTATTGGCTCGATAGTGAGCGGGTTTCGAGGATGAACGATCGGCAGCTCGCCCGTGTTCGAAACCGCAAGATCGGTTTCGTTTTTCAGACGTTCAACCTGCTTCCGCGCATGACGGCGCTGGCCAATGTGGAGGTGCCGCTGATCTACGCCGGGCTGAAACGAAAAGAGCGAGACGAACGCGCGGCGACTGCGCTGCAGACGGTCGGGCTTGGTGATCGCATGCGACACCGACCGTCGGAAATGTCGGGCGGACAGCGCCAGCGTGTCGCTATCGCTCGAGCGCTGGTGAGCGACCCGAATATTCTGCTGGCCGATGAGCCGACCGGGAATCTCGATTCGGGTACCGGCGCCGAAATAATGAATTTGTTTGATGAGCTGCACTCCAAAGGCAATACTCTGATAGTCGTGACCCATGAGCAGAGCATCGCGGAGCATGCCAGGCGCACGGTGCGGCTCAGTGATGGCGATGTCGTCAGCGACACACGGATGAGTAACTCTGAATGAAGTACGGCTTAATACTATTGGCTTGCACGTTGATTGTGTCCTGCGCCAAGGAACAGGAAAGCGGGCCGATTTACGACACGGCTGGCGCGGAGCGTCGCACGATCGAGGTATCGGTCAGCTCCGCAGGTGTCGTCGAACCGCTGGCAACCGTGGAGGTGAAGTCGAAAGCGTCCGGCGAAGTGCTCGAATTGCTGGTCGAGACTGGCGATATGGTCGAAGAGGGCACGCTGATGGTGCGTATTGATCCGCGCACGGTTCGTAATCGTCTCGACCAGTCAAACGCCGAACTCAAGGCGGCGCTATCGCGGCGCGAAATTGCAGAGACCCAAAAACGGCGGGTAGAGGCACTGAAGGAAAAGGGTACGTTGACGCAAGCGGACCTGGAACAGGCCGTGCTCGACCTGGCCAACGCGCAGGCGCAGGTCGTCACTTCGCGCGTCAGCGTCGAGAATGCCCGCATCGCGGTTGACGACACCGACATTCGCGCACCAATCACCGGCACGGTGATTTTCAAACCGGTAGAGAAGGGCCAGGTCATTTCGTCACCAACGCAGGATTTTGCCGGGGGCACGCTGCTGATGCAGATGGCGGATCTCAGCGAGGTGCAGATCCGGTCGCTCGTCGACGAAACCGACATTGGCAAGATCCGTCCCGACATGCCGGCGGTTGTATCGGTTGCTTCCTATCCGAACCAGCCGTTCCCCGGTAAAGTTCTGAAGGTGGAGCCGCAGGCGGTCGTCGAGCAGAACGTTACGATGTTTGCCGTCCTCGTCTCGATACGCAACCCCGAAGGGCTGTTGCTGCCCGGCATGAATGCCGAAGTCGAGGTGTCAATCGCGCGCAGCGAAAATGCGCTGTCGATTCCGGTCATGGCGTTGCGGACCAGTCGAGACCTGGCATCGACAGCACAGATTCTCGGTCGTTCCGAGGAAGACATCACGAGTGCATTACGTGAATCCTCGGATGATGCACCGAAGGATCCCGATGCGCCGGACACGATCGAAATGCGTGGCATGACGATCGAGTTGCCCGAAGGTGTCACGGCGAGTGAAGTGCGCAAGCTGACAAAAAAACGGCGCGACGGCGGTAACTTGACTGCTGACGAGCAAAGTATGCTGCGGAAGGTATTCCAGAACGCCGGGAGCCGGTCGCGTCGGTCCGGGTCGCAGCAGGCGACAGACTATCGCTTCGGCGGTGACTTCTGGGTAGTTATGGACAGCGGCGATCAGGAGGTCCGGAAGGTACGCACGGGAGTCACGGACCTCGACCGCGTGGAGATCGTCAGCGGGCTCGCGGAGACCGACCGGGTTCTGGTGCTGCCGAGCAGCCACCTGGTGGAGACGCAACAGGATCTGCAGAACTTCATCAATCGGCGCATAGGCGGTGTTCCTGGAATCGGTACACGCTGATGTTGCTGGCCGAGACCGTTCGTATTTCGCTTCTGTCAATTCGCGGCAACCTGTTTCGCGCGACGCTCACGATGCTCGGCATCATCATTGGTGTCGGCGCCGTTATCACGATGGTGGCGTTGGGAACCGGAGCGCAGCGTGCCATCGATGAACAAATGGCGGCGTTTGGCGGGGATATCCTGTCAATTCAGTCCTCGGCCTGGTTCAGCCGCGGCGTAGCGCGTAACCAGCGGACCCTGACCACCGATGACGCGATGGAACTCATGACCGGCGCGCTGCACATCGAAGCCGTCGTCCCCGAGATCAGCAGCCGCTACCAGGCAAAATACGGCAACAAGAACATGAACCTGCAAACGATCGGCACGACTCCCAACTACCCGGATGTACACGGTTTCGAGATGGCTGCGGGCCGCATGTTCGATGCATCCGACGAGGCGGCGC
>Ga0224508_10000223_pt1 | contig 58395 bp, 78 predicted proteins | sample SF_Jan12_sed_USG_4_FD_170157 | JGI IMG/M metagenome (GOLD analysis project Ga0224508, IMG submission 170157) | Sediment microbial communities from San Francisco Bay, California, United States - SF_Jan12_sed_USGS_21 | ecosystem: Environmental > Aquatic > Marine > Sediment | place: USA... | reverse complement strand
GCCCAAACTCCAACTGCTTGGGAAGTATCAATGTATGCTGATGCATAAAAATTCTGATTAGTACAAATATCAAAAAACTTCAAAACCAAATTTCAATTTGAGAAAAATACTATAACATTTTTAAAAAGAAGTTTAATCTTTTAGTTATTGAATTTAAAATATTTTGTATTATTCTCATTGATAATTCCGGGCCTTTTAGGTACTGTATTTGGACATACTGAGGATTCTGTGGGTGATTATAGGTTAGAAATTGGTTGGATGAATGAGCCTGTAGTGTCAGGTGAAACCAATGGAATTGAACTATTTGTTAGTCCTCTTGAGCCTGGGTTGGATTTTAAGGAACAAGTATTCAAAGATGGAATCTCTGGTTTAAGTAAAACTCTGAAAATGCAACTTATTCTAGAAGATCATAAAATTACCTTACCTTTGAAGGAGGATCATAATGTTCCAGGAAAATATTATGCATTTGTAAATCCTACTGTAGCAGGATTTTATCAAGCAAATGTTTTGGGAAATATTGGTGATACAACAGTTAGTCTTTCAATGCATCCCCCAAAAGTAGATGAAAGAGCATACATTGAATTTCCAGAATCGTCTGATTTAACATTGAATCAGCTAATCGATGGACATACTTCAGTTGTTGGGGAAGTAAATGATTTGAAAGAATCGATAGTCATACTCGAACAATCAAATTCACAAAATAGTATTGGATATGTTGGTATTGGCCTTGGAATAGTTGCCTTAGTGATTGCCAGTATTGCACTAATAAGACCTAAAAAATAATCATTTCCTTCTGTTATAAATAAAATAGAAAACTACCCCCGAGGCAAGAATTCCCAAACCCGCCAAAACTATTTCTAATTCAAATTGAAATCCCATGTATATTGTAGCCCCTAATCCAAACAGTGGCAGAATGGGAAATTTACCCACGTTAACAGGAACTCTATATGGTCGTTCTAGATCTGGTCTGGTATATCTTAAAAGAATTACAGACAAGTTAATCATTGCAAAAGTAATTACTACCGCAAAAACTACAATGTTTGCAATAATTACGATATCTCCAATAAAAGAAAATCCAATTGTTGTAACAAAAATAAGGATTACTGCAATCCAGGGCGTTTTTGTTTTGTGATGGATTAAAGCAAGTTTGGATGGTAAAGAACCATCTCTTGCCATTCCATAAAATATTCTTGCACCTGCAACCAACGTTATCAAAATTGTGCTCGCCGTAGCAAATAATGCAATTATCGATAAAACGAAATGACCTTGATTTCCAAGTCTCTGCTCTGCAACAAATGCAAGAGGAGCAGACGATTCTGCAAGCTGTTCCCAACCTACAATTCTGATAGAGGCCAAGGATACTAAAATGTAAATTATTGTGGTAATCAAAACTGAAAGCATAATACCTCTAGGAATTGTTTTTTGTGGTCTTTTTACTTCCTCAGCAACATTGGCCATATCTTCAAAACCAATAAATGCAAAAAATACTAATACAAACGCTAAAATTATTCCACTGTATCCTAATGGATTTTCAAAATAATCAATTTCAGTTTCAATTGGAAATGAAAACCCAATAACAATGATAATTCCCAATCCGCTTATTGTAATTATTGCAAAAATTGTGTTTGCCCACGCAGATTCTTTTATTCCGATGAAATTTACAAATGATAAAATCCCAAGAATTGCAAGAGCTGAAATTAAAATTGGAATATTTGTTAATTCTTCCATATAACCCCCAAAACCTAATGCAACTGTTGCTGCCACAATAATTGATGTCAATATGGTAAGCCAACCTACCATAAATCCAATAAAGTCGCTACGAAATCCCTCTTTTACAAAAACATATTCTGCTGCAGCTCTTGGAAATAAAGCTGTCAATTCTGAATAACTTAATCCAGCAAATGCTGCAACTACTGCTCCTAAAATAAAAGAGATCCAAAGAGCATTACCTGCAAACCCCGCAGCTTCACCAATTAATACATAAATTCCCGCACCAAGGATTAATCCAACACCATACATTGTGAGATGAAATAATCCAATATGTCGACTAAGCGAAGTCATTCATTCTCCTAGAATCTGCAAAATTAAATTTCTTGTTCTACTTCTTGTATCCAACTCTACAAAAATAATCTGTTGCCAAGTGCCTAAACATGGTTGGCCATCAATAAATGGGACAGTTAGAGATGGGCCCATTAATGACGCCTTAACGTGGGAATGACCATTACCATCATGCCACATATGCTCATGACCATAATCAAGATTCCTAGGAGCTATTCTGTTTAGCATTTCAGGAAAATCTTTGATCAAGCCAGGCTCATATTCGATAGTAGTCACAGATCCTGTAGAACCAGAAACAAAAACTGTGACGGTCCCATTTGAAATGCCAGATTTTTTGATAAAATTAGAAATTTCTCCAGTTAAATCAATCATATCATTTTCACCTTTGGAATGAATTTTAATTAGATTCGTTGAAACTGTCATCTTCTAAAGGAATTATTTCTAAGAATTTAACATACATCTAAATTATCAAAAATGATTTAATGGTTATGGTTTTTCAGCTTATTGTTGTTATTATAATTCCTATAGTTTTGGGAATAGTTTATGTTCCACCCTTTGATCTTCCAGAGGAACCAATTGAAGAAATTACAGTTCCAGATGAACCCATTCAGGATATACCAGATAGAAATTTTATTTATTTTTTCTTGATGTTAATATGGTTGTTTTTCTTAATAAGAATTTTATTTCAAATTAAAAAAGGGACTTTCAGCATTCAAAAAAAATATTAGATTAATTAATTCTAATTTACTACAATTACTCATGATAAAATCCTTCAAATTTTAATTTCATCTAACTGTAATTATTCCCACTCTCCAAGGATGAAGAGAACAATAGTAATTGTATACTCCAGATTCATCAAATGTATGCTCAAATTTTTCTCCTGTCATCAGAGGTGCACTATTGAATAACCCAATTATTTCACCTTTATGGTCTTGACTTTGTATTATATGTGGAACAGAGTCATCATTTATCCATTCCACAGATGTTCCAGGAGTAACTTCAAGATTCAAAGGAATATAAAATCCTGTGTTTGCTATATCAAAATTCCCATTAGGAATTAATACTTGCAACAAGATTTTCAGAAACAATTTCATCTTCCTCTAAATCAATAAGGTCATTTTCTATGAGAAATTTTATAGCATTTAGAAATTCAGTTTCTGAAATTGATCCTTCTCCATACCATAAAGCAGTATTTTTTATCCATTGTGGAAGACTTTCAGCAGAAGCATCTTGGTAAAAAATTACAGAACCAAGTAAGAAAATACTACACAACCCGACTGCAACAAACTTTTGTTTCCCCTTCACTACCATTTCTTGGTTTTAATTTATTTAACAAGAAATCATAATTTTCAAATTTAATATTTACAAATGTTAAAAATTAAGGAAAATTTAAAATTTTATATAATAATTACATAAAAATATGTAATTTAGTACATTTCACTATAGCGTAGTTTCAAGTTTTCATGGGGTGCAACATCAGAAAAAGCCTTGACTACATCTGTTTTACTTACTAATCCAATTAGATCCTGGTTTGAATTCAACACTGGGATTCCACTAATTTTATTTTTTATCATTAAACCTGCAGCCCTTGCCAAATCTTCTTCTTCATTTATTGTGATCAGATTTCCTTCTAGTAAATCACTTACATTTAATTCTCCATTTAATGGAAGCAAATAATCTCGAGATCTAGTATTTCCTCTAGTAAAATAATCACTATGACTCAATAATGTATTTGTTGTAATTAAGCCAACGGCTGAACCATTTTTATCGGTTACCACTAATCTTGAAACTTTGTTTTGATTCATTAAGTTTAACGCAAATTTTAAAGAATCTGATTTTCTACATGTAACAATTCGAGTACTCATAAAATCTTTTACTCGATATTTTCCACCAAAAACATTGGCATATGATTTTACTATATCTGTCCTTGAAATTATGCCTGATAAACATCTGTTTTTATCTACAAGTATTACTGATCCAATTTTTAAATTTTCCATTTTTGCTGCACATTGATAAAAATCATCTTCTAGTCCATCAGTAATTAAAACAATATTTTTTTGCATCAGATGTTTTATTGGAATTTCATCAACCGCTCTCACAGTTTTATCATCTTCAAGAAATTTATTGATATCTCGTTCTGTAATTATTCCCAAAGGTATGGCACCATTAGTAATCACTAATCGTTTTACAAATTTATTTTTCATTTCCTGTAATGCATCAAAAACAGATGAATCTGGACTTATTGTAATCACAGGAGTAGAATATTGTTTTACCACAAATACATTATCTATTTTTTGATTTAAAATTGATCATTGATTCTCAAATTTGATTTCAATAAAAGGAAAAGAAATGAGTTTTTAGGAGATATTAGGTACGATTTCAATCTCTACGTTGCTGCCATTAAAGGACGTAGCAATGGCTTTTATCTTGCTTTTGTAGAGAAAATATTTTTTACCATCATCGCTGATGGAGCCTGAAATTCCCAAAAGTTTGTTATCATGGAGAGTCTGTAACCTTCTATACACAGTACTAATTGGAATCCTTGTATCAGCACTTATCTCCATGGCAGATTTTGGTTTTTCCATGGAAATCTCCAAGATTGCTCGACAATATTTGTCAGACATTACCTCAAGAATAGCATCCTTTCTCGAGTCATCTTCTACTTTTCTTCCTGAAATTAACGCTTGCATGAGGAAAATGAGTACATTTTGAATTTATTAGATCAGTATACAATGCCTTGCAGTGCACTTTAAAAAATATCCTTGAATGGATAATCTTGTATGAGCTTTAAATTGGACATTATAGCCATTTTTACTAATGTTATTCAAGAATATTCTAGTACCTTTTGATCTATCTAGTACCTCCAGTCAAGCCTTTAAGGTCGCACTAGATATAGCTCAAAAATATGACTCAAAAATTACCCTGATAACCTGTATTGAGGGTGATGCTTGGCATCACAAATTTTATGATGCACGAGCTGATGCACAGTTGTTAAAAAAACAAAATAAGGTAGCAAAAAAATACATGGAAAAATTAGAAGAAGCTGCAAACAAGGTTGGTGTGGATATTAAATTACAGATTTTAAAATCCACATCCGTTGTTAAGGATATTACAACATTTGCAAAATCAAGAAAGATGGACCTAATTGTTATGAGTTCTCATGGTAGAACAGGTCTTGACAAGGTAATTCTTGGGAGTGTTGCAAATGGTGTCGTTCAAAGAACCAGATGCCCAGTACTATTAATAAAATAAACGAGATGAGATTAAACTGATCTCAATTATTGGCAGCGGGCTGGTTGGCTCCTCTACTGCATTTCTGTGCGCATCCAATTCATTAGATGATATTGTTTTACTAAATAGAACAAAAAGCAAAGCTCTTGGTGAAGCTTTGGATATTTCAAATGCAATACCTAAAAATTCAGACATTACTATCCGTGGTACCAATGATTACTCTGAAATAATAAATTCCGACATAATTGTCATAACTGCAAGTACAGGTATTTATCTTAAAAATAGAAATGAAATAATTGATGAACAAGTTAAAATGATAAGAGAAATTGGGAAAAAAATTAAGAAATATTCTCCCAACTCAATCATCTTAATTATTTCAAATCCAATAGATGTTCTAACATATTTTTTTCTAAAAGAAACTAATTTTTGTAAAAATAATGTCCTAGGAATAGCCTCTAGTTTGGATTCAAGTAGATTCCGCTATTTGCTTTCAAAAAAAATTGGAGTTAACCAGTCTCAAATATCTGATGCCTACGTACTAGCTGAACATGGAGATTCTATGGTTCCAATTTTTTCCCAGGCTAAAATTAATGGAAAAAATGTCCTTGAAATAATTGATTCTAGTCAAAAAGAGGATATTACAAGAGAAATTCGGAATTATTGGAAATCTCTAAGAAATTTTAAAAGTAGATCTCAATTTGGTATTGCCAAAAATACCTATGATGTAATTGAATCAATTATCAAAAATCAAACCATATCATTCCCTGCATCTGTGTTCCTTGACGGAGAATTTGGTGAAAAAGACATCTGTATGGGAGTTCCTATAAAAATTACATCTAATGGAAAAATGGAAATCCAATCAATGGATCTGGACGAATCTGAACAAGAATTATTCAAAAAATCCGCTCAAACAATTCGTAATACAATTCAATCTGTGTAGAATTACTGGACTAAGAAATTTAATCCATATCCTATCAAATATGCTAACAAAGCTGCAACCCCTCCAATAATTAATGTATACAGTCCAGATTTTATTTTTGATTTTTTAACTATTTTTCCTTTAATTGTTCCAACTAGAAAAAATGCTGATACTACAAATATAATTGAGTAAATAAAAGCTTCAGAATTTGGATCCATTCCCATTGCAATAAATATCATAAATGGTATCAGAGGGATTAATCCAATCAAATTGAATCCTACAAAAGTGCTAATTGAACTATCTAGAGGACGTTTATCGTCTTCTATTAATCCCAACTCTTCTTTCATCATTGTATCTATCCAAACTTTTCTTCTTGATGTAATTATTCGAACTACTTCTTCAAGTAATTCATCTTTGAATCCTTTTTTGCTATAGATTTCTCTAATCTCTTCTTTTTCTTGATCTTCTAAATTCTCAATTTCCCATTCCTCTTGTTTACGCTTCATCTCAATGAATTCATTCCTAGCCTTAGAAGCCTGATAGTTTGCTGCAGCCATTGAAAAACCATCTGCAAACAAGTTGGCAAAACCTAAAATCAAAATAATTCCAGGGGATAATGAGGCCCCCACTACTCCGGCCACAATTGCAAAAGTTGTAACTGCTCCATCAATTGAACCATAAATAAAATCATCAAAATGCCATTTCATGATTAAAATTTATCATTTTTCATTGATTAAATATATTCTCAAAAATTTATTATTCAACTAAAGCCTTTATGATGTCTGTTTTACTGATTATCCCTGCGATAGATCCGTTTCCATCTAAAACAACTAATCCACTGATATTATTTTCTAAAATTACTTTACACGCACTTGATATTTTTTCATTGAATTTAATGGACACAATTCCCTCAGTCATTACCTCTCGTGCTAGAGAAATATCTCCAAACCCTTCTTCTGAAAGAAATCCTTTTCTGATTTGATCTGTAATCGTAAATCCTGAATAATCTTCCTCACTACCTAACTCTATTGATATTCTAAACAGATCTCTAAATGAAATAATGCCTATGGGTTCTTCATTTTGATTTTTTACAACTATTCTTGACACTTTATTTTCCAGCATTTTTCTTACTACTTTGAATAACGGTGCAGCTGAATGGGTATACACGTATTCATGCGTCATAAAATCAACAACTTTTTTCTCTGAAGGATTTTCAAGATAATATTTTACAAGATCAGTTTTAGTAAATATTCCCTTGATATTTTCATCGGAGCCAACAGTAAGGGAACTTACTCCTTTTTCCATCATTATTTTGGCTGATTCCATGGGGGTTAATCTTTCTTCGACAAATAATATTGGCTTCATGATTTTACTAATTGGAATATCGTCTAATCCTTGTTTTGAGGTTTCCGAAAATAGAAATAATCCTATATCTTTTTCCGTAATAATTCCCACTGGTTTTCCTGCCTCTACAACAATCAATCTACTTATTTTTAATTCTAATAATTTTTTGATAACATCTGATATGGTTGAATTCTTAAGAATTGTGATTGGCTTGTTGATAATTTCACTAATTGACAATAACTAAACCGAATTGGATTTCTATAAAAAGATCTGATATAATTTTCATTTCTGAATGTAAATCCGAGTTTTTCTATACTTAAAATTCCAACATTGAAAATCATAGTCTTTTTATATATTTGAAGAATAACTAGAACAATTATGGCGAAATTCAAAAAAATCCTTGTTCCACTTGATGGTTCTAACAATTCAAACAGAGGATTAGATCGAGCTATTGAAATTGCAAAAGAAAGCAATGCCGAAATAACTGGATTTTATGTATTTCATTTGCCACTCTTAGCAGGGGTAAAATATTCCCAAAAAATGAAAGATGACGCACAGGAAAAAGCTGTAAAAGCAATTGGTCCTGCGATGAAACGGGCTCAAAAAGCAGGAGCTTCATTCAAGTACAAAACTGGAGGCGGTCATACAGGCTCTGAAATTGTCAAATTTGCTCAAAAGGGAAAATATGACATGATAGTTATTGGAGCAAGAGGAGTTGGTGGGGCAAAAGAAGCATTCCTTGGCAGTACCTCTAATTATGTAATGCATAAAACAAAGATTCCTGTTTTAGTGGTAAAATAAACACGTATGGGATTTCCCACTATTTTTCTAGAAATCTATTGTTGATTTTTATTTTTGAAATTTAATCCCAAAAATGAAAAACAGTTTATTAAATTAGGAATCCTTCATATTTTGTATAGGAACAAGACTGTATAGTTATGATTAGGTTGACAAAAAATCTGTGGTGTACATGGTAGAAAGTAATTACGACATATTGGAAATTGCGGAGGGTTCTACTGAAAAAGAAATCCGCAATGGATTTAGACGATTAGCTCTTCAATTTCACTCAGACAAGGGAGGAGACAATGAGCAATTCATAAAAATTAAACAAGCTTATGAGGATCTAAAAATAGGAAAAAAATATCCCGAAACGGATATTGAAAAATTAAGAAAATCTAGAGTATATTCAGGTGATTCTGAGGAGGATATTAGAAGAAAAAATCGAATTTTAGGTCAAGAATTATCTAAAGAAATGAAAACAGCCCAGGAATGGGCAACTGCCTTGAATAGATCTAATTCAACTGCTTCTAAATTATTTGGATCAAAAACTTTAGGAGAAATAGAACTCGAGAGAAAAGCAAATGGTGCCCTATCCATTAAAGGGAATTTCATGGCAGGAGAGTTATCCTATGATGGACCCATTATAATGCAAGGAAACGTTACAAGCCCATCATGGACAGAAGAATTTAGGACAAAAATACACCTCAGTAAGGGTGATTTCAAATTTGTTGACCCAATTGAAAACAAGTACAAAATTGAGAATGGTGCAAAAATAATTGTGGATAATGGAAATGCGATAATAGGGAATATTTTTGGAAGAAAGTACAAAGTGCAAGATCCGGAGGGAAGAGTTGGAATATATCTTACACAAGAAAACAGAACACAAATTTTAGCACCTAATGGAAAAATCATTGCAGAAAATGCAGTTAATACTGTCTCCTTGGAAGCCGATACAATAATTGCCTTAAATCTAGAAGATGATGTAAAAATTAGTGGTAGAGAAATACTACTTTATGGAAGTAAAGTAACCTATGATGTAATTATTGAATTAAAAAAAAATGGAATAATAAAATTTTTTGAAAGTTTTTCTGTTCAGGGAATCAGTAATGACGCAAAAATCAGATTAGAAAATGGGAAGGAAATTCGGCTATTTGATATTAAAACTAAAAAGATAAAAGATCTAGCTGACGAATTTGTACCAAACAAAACTGATTACAATAAAGATGAAACAATGGTAGGAAAAGGATTTACCATTACATACCAAATGTTGGAAAATTTGGATAAAAAACCTGCCAAATCTAGATGGAAAATAGGATTTTGATTTAATATTTGATAATTTATGCCTGCCTTGAACCCTGAAATCCATCTTTTTTATTTAATCAAAGACTTGATATTCATATAGAACGAAAGGAGAATTGAAATGGCAATTTCTTTTGCAATAAATAAAAAATTAATTCTTTTAGTGATGAGTGTATCGATAATTGCTTTATCTATTACTGCATTTTTGAGTTTTAATTATGCCGAACAAATTCTAAAGGAACGAACAGGTGAGCAATTGTTTGGTGAATCTACTATTAGAGGTGACACCCTACGAATATTATTCGAATCACGCATTGAACAAAATCAAATAATAGCAACAGATCCTATGATTGAAATTCTAGTTACAGACCTAAACCAAACTCCAGAGGAAGAACTTCAAAAATCAATTGAAGGTAAACGTCGAGATTTCTTAACCCAAATTCAAGCTTTTCAGACACTCATTGGGTTTTCTATTGGTTTTGAGGATGTAAAAATTATTGGAAAAAATGGCCAAATTTTCTTTTCGCTTGGAAGAACTGAGAAAGATAATTTCAAAAATGATCCATTATTCCAAAAAGGAATTCAATCTTCATTTGTAGACTTTGAACCATTCCAAAACAGTAAAAAAATGATTGTTGTATCTCCTATTTTTGCAGAAGATAGTAAAATCGGAGATGAGGCAATTGGAGTAGTAATTTCTAGAATGAGAACTGCAGCAATAGATAATATTTTACTAAATCGAAGTGGTCTTGGGGAATCAGGAGAGATCTATATTGTCAACGATAATTTCCTGATGTTATCTGAATCTCGATTTATGGAAAATACTATCTTTACAAAAGAGGTAGACACTATTGCCGTCCAAAAATGTTTTAATGAAGGAATAGATTATGAAGGGCTTTATCCAGATTACAGAGAAATTCCAATTTATGGTTCCTCATATTGTGCAGACGATTTGGGATTTGTTTTACTTGCAGAAATAGATGAAGCTGAAACCATCCAACCAATTTTAACTCTTCAAGAGAGAATATTTGAAACTGGACTGTTAATAATAACTGGAATGGCAATTATCACCTTTATTATTTCAAGGACATTTTCAAAACCATTAATTAAATTGAAAAATGCTGCCAATACGATTGCAAGTGGGAATTTTGAGGTAAGAACAAAGATTACAACCAAAGATGAAATAGGCGAACTCTCTCAAGCCTTTGATTCTATGGCTCAAAAACTTCAAGAGTCAATTATTGAAATAAAAGAAAAAGAAGACGTAATTAAACAACAAGAAGATATTCTTTTACAGTTTTCTGATTATAGTGAAAAATATTGTGTTTGTATGATAGACATAATGAATTCAACCAAAATTACTTCTCAATTATCTGATTCACAAACTAGTGAATTTTATAGAATTTTTCTAAACTCCACGGCACTCATCGTGCGAAATTTTGGTGGTATAGTTGTTAAAAACATTGGAGATGCCCTATTATTCTACTTCCCAATCATTCACTCCGAAAAGGAATTAACAATAAAAAAATGCCTTAATTGTTGCTTGACCTTGGGGGAATCACATAAGGATATCGTAACAAAACTACAAAAGGAAAAACTACCCATTTTTGATTATAGGACTAGTGCAACTTTTGGAATTGTAAGAATAGCCAGAACCTCCACATCTTCTGTAAATGATATATTTGGAGCTACAGTAAATCGTTGTGCCAAGATTAATAGAACTGCACCAGCAAACGGATTGATTATAGGAAAAGAGTTTTATGAAAATGCAAAAAATCTCGAGGATTACGTTTTTAAAAAAATTGAAAGTGATATTGTTTCCCCCGAGCATGGCTATATAGGATATATCGTTTCTAGAAAACAAAAAACCGACAATAAATAATAATTTAAAATTCTATAGATTCCTGGTAAAATTAAATTAATTCAGCTGATTTTTGTTTTGTAGAAATATCATAAGATTCCTCAACATTTGTGATGAAGATTTTTCCATCTCCTTTTTCACCAGTATGGGCAGTATTCATAATGGCTGATACAACAGAATCTACCTGTGAATCATTTACAACCGTTATGATTACATCTGTGGAATTAAACTCTATTTGCCTTCCGCCAATTTCTGGTCTATCTCCCCCACCTTGCCCTAGAGACTCAATCAACGTAACACCCCCTACGCCTGTGTTTCTGATGGCTTTTACTACTTGTCTTGAAACTTCACTTTGTACCACAGTTTCAATTCGCTTCATATGATTTTTGATAAAAGTTACAATTTAAAAATATCTAAATAATTTCTAATTATCATACCTGAATATCAACTAGGAAAATCTTCTTATGGTTAAATAAATTTAAAGTGATAATTATCATGTCTTGTATCGTTTACTATCTATGCTTGTAGGAGTACTTTCTTTGATTTCAACAGCATATGCTGAGGATTACATTGTAGACATTCCATATGGGGCATTTAATCCAGAATTAAACACTCCTGCAGAGGTTTGGTACAATCCACCTGTTATCTCCATTGTTGTAGGTGATTCAATAACATGGTACAATGATGATAGAGAAGGTCATACAGTTACTAGCGGAGAAGGCTCCGGACGATTTGGCTGGATGAGTGATAATTTTGGAACCCCTGATGGAGGTTTTGACAGTGACCGATTCATGCCAGGAGAATCATGGTCTATGAAATTTGAAGACTCTGGAACCTTTTCGTATTACTGTACAATTCATCCATGGATGGAAGGTGTAGTAATTGTTGAAAAAGAAATCCCAGATTATCCTCACGATGCAACTGGAAAGAAATTAGAGTTTCCTCTCTTACAATACACTCCAGATAGACAAATAGAAGTTAATCTTTCATGGGATCCACCTGTAATTAAAACACATGAAAAGGTACAATTTGTTTACCAATTTTATGATCCTACTTCAAATTCTAATCTAGCAAAAATGAAATATGACATAATAATTTTTCAAAATGGAAAAGAAATTTTCCGTGATGAAGGATTAAACCAAATTGGTGGAGATTATCGTAATTTTGTCTTTGATAAATCTGGCTCGATAATTATTAGAATAGAGGGAATTGAACCCTTATCTTCCTTAGCTGAAGCAAGTGTAACCGTATCTGGAAAGGTTGAGAATAAAGCACAAAGGTCTGTCGATTTTACTGGTGTGGTTTATGACAATCCAGAAAAAACTACTCATGAAGCTTATCATGTTCAACCTGCCCAAAGACTAGAGCTTTATTATGAGATGACCATTGCGATTATTTTGATACCTGCAGTAATGATGGTTGCATTAATAGTTTGGATGAAAAGAGCCCCAAAATATCCTGAGGGTAAATCTAGCGCAATTTAATTTTAAATTTATTTAATTTAAAATTCTTAACTCCTAGTATGCCTGATTTTTTGGTAGATAAAATGAGTTTGAAAGTTTTGAAATCTTTTGAAAAGTGAGAATCAAAACTATCTCCCCACGTATCAAAAAGAATGATGAACGTAGAGGATTTGAGAAAAATCTGTATCTTGTAGACACAACAGAAAAAGATTAACAAATAAGATGTGGTTATCAGGATCAGTCAAGTTGCCAGACAAATTCTCCCAGGAAACAAGAAGCAGAATAATGTCATCAATCAGGGGTAAGAACACAAAGCCTGAAACCAAGATTAGAAAATTGGTCTGGTCCTTGGGAAAACGGTACCGCATCCATGACAGGACAGTGTTTGGAACACCTGACATGACAAACAAGTCCAAGAAGGTTGCAGTCTTCATTGACGGTTGCTTTTGGCACGGTTGCCCGAGATGCTACTCTGAACCCAAGACAAACTCGGAATTCTGGAGAAGCAAGATTGCAAGAAACAAGGATAGAAGAAAGACTGTCCGTAAAAATCTCAGGAGAGACGGGTGGACGGTAATGGAATTCTGGGAACACGCAGTAAGAACCAAGCCTGTGCCAATTGCAATCAAGATTTTTGAGAAAATTTAAGCTGCTCCAGACCAAGACATGAATTTTTTTGAAATGAAATTGTGAAAACTAAAGAAAGATGAAAAATGATATTGTACACAATTTAATTACAATCCGGATGTTCTTTTAAAAATATAAAAAGAAATTGAAAATGATTGAATTCGACTAGTCTACTAGTTCGGTCCAACCTTTGACGAAGACTGAATCTTTGTGGAGTGGAACTGGTTGTCCAACTGTAAAGTCCATTGGTCTCATCCAGAAGATTGCTTTTGTTGGGCATACACCAATGCATGCACCATCAGAAATACATCTTTCTGGGTAGAAGACAAATGCTTTACCTCTCTTCCAGCCTTCAACTGGTTTTACTCTAAGGACATCTGGACCAAGTGTTGTACAGATTTCTACACATAGTGCGCATCCGATACACATTTGTTCGCTGATGTCTGGAATAATTCCTACTGGCATAACAAAATTTTTTCGTCTTTTGATCTTTATATAATTTACCGAAAAAATGACGGTTATAACACCGTTTGAGGTTTTATAACGGCGTTTGGAAATCTGATCGCTTTATCAAAATCATTTTTTAATTTCAAATGACTTGCCATTTTGTGATTTTTTGTCTACTGAATTTAGGATCAAGCTTGTCTCAGACATTCCAAGGTAGTACATTTCAGATTTTTTTGAATCCATTAAATGCCGTCCACCAGGAGAAAGAATCCAATCTTCATTTTCATTTTTTATGACCATAGCGGTGACTACAATAAGAGATTTTGTGGTTCTTGCTACTGATGAAAGTAACATAATAGATGCATTGATGAACCTGGCAGATTCTAATTCATCAAACATGTTGTAAAGTCCGTTTAAAGAATCTAAAATGACAAGAACCTTCTCCTTTGAGATTTTTTCAATAATTTCTTTTAGATCTTTTTCCCAAGTGATCCTACTAGGATGAAAAATTTTTACACCTTCATCTTTTTTAATCATTCCAGAAATAAAATATCCACTATACAGCAAATCAAAATCTAAGAAAACTATTGGGATGCTTTGAGAATCTATTAATCTTTTTAAAAATTCAGATTTTAGAAAAGGTTTAGAACATAAAATAATGTTGGGGCTTTTTTCTAAAAATTCATTATTAATTTGTGTGAAGTCATTATCTAAAATTAGCTCAGGATTTTTATCCAACATTAATTTAGTCTCTAACAGATATAATAATGAATTTAGACTCAAAGGATGTATCTGAGGATTTTCCAACTAACAAAATCTATCTAAATAATGCATCTGTATCATTAATGCCTAAACAAAGCATTGAGGCAATGAAAGAATTCTTAATTTCATATAATTCTGTAGGTCCTGATTCTATCAAATCTGAACCATTTGTTACAGAGAAATTAAGGAATACTAGAAAAATAATAGCAAAGATCGTAAATTGTCAACCTGATGAGATTATTCTAACTCAAAGCACAACAGATGGGGTAAATATTGTGGCTAACGGACTATCCTTTGATTCAGACTCTAACATCATAATACGTGGAATGTCTCATGAACATCACGCCAATTTTTATCCATGGCTTCGACTAAAAAATAAAGTAGAAATAAAAAATCTTTCTGTAGATGAAAACGGATTTTTTAATTTCGATGAATTCAATAAATTTCTAGATGACAACACAAAATTAGTATCCCTTAGTCATGCATTGTATAATACTGGTTCAATATTACCAATAGAAAAAATTGGGAAAATATTACATGATAAAACACCATTTTTCCTTGATAGTGCTCAAACGATTGGTTGCATAGGTAATTTTGATGTAAAAAAATTCAAATGCAATTTTATGGCTTTTAATGGATCAAAATGGCTTTGTGGACCTATGGGAACTGGATTATTTTACTGTGATAGAAAATCAAGTGAATTACTTGAACCTCTATCCATAGGAGGTGAATCTGCAATGTTATATGATGAATCAAACTTGGCATTCAAAGATCTACCCGAAAAATTTCAAACGGGATTCCGAAATTATGTTGGAATTGTTGGATTAGAATCATCAGCAAATTATCTTTACAGATATGGTATGGAAAATATCCGAAAAAAAGACATTCATCTCTCAAACATGCTCAGAGATGAATTATCTAAAAATAACAAAATAATTCTGTATGGTCCTCAAAATACCGAAGAACGTACTAGCATAATTTCATTTACCATAGAAGGAATTGAACCACAAACTGTAGTAGAAAAATTAGAAAAACAGGGCATTATTTTAGCGGTTAGAGAAATCTATGACAAAAAAATTATTCGGGCTTCGCCACATTTTTTCAATACCGAGTCAGAAATTCTTCAAGTTATAGATGCAATTAAAAAATTATAGGTTTTCTTGTTCTTCTATAACCATCATTGTTAAAGTTGATTGTACCTTACCTATTTTCCTAATTTTGTTTGTAATTATTGCCCTAAGATTTTCAGCATTATCCGAAGTTAGTTTCAAAACGATATCATAAACTCCATAAACGCCTTGGACCTCAAATTGTACGTCTTCATCTTGAAGAATTTTTTTTATTTCATCAATTATGGAGCTATCTGAGCCTAAATCAGAATTCAATAAAACATATGCTGTAGGCATGTTGCAGATTTTCATATACAGTATTTAACCTTTCATGGACCTAAAAAATGATTAACAACCATCATGTTTCCTTGATGTGAAACACTTAGATCTCACATTAACAATTTCTGAATCAATTCCAAATTTTCCTGGTTCTCCTTCGCCCCAATTCATTTCTTGGTCTTCGATAAAAGATGACGGTTATAATCTAGAATTATTATTTTTAAGCTCTCATACTGGAACACATCTTGATGCACCATATCATTTTGCAAAAAATGGAGCTAAAATACATCAGATCCCTGTAACTCGCCTTGTAGGAAATGCATTATTAATTAAAATTAAAAAAGTAAAAAATCAGGCGATCACTAAAAAAGATTTACTAGAGTTTGAACGAAAAAATGGAAAAATCCCCAACTTTTCTTCAATTATTTTTCTAACTGATTGGCAAAAAAATTTAAACAAAAATTTTTACTTTACAAATAATCCGGGTCTATCCAAATCTGCAGCTGACTACCTTGTATTAAAAAAAATCAATTTGGTAGGAATTGATTCTCCTAGTATTGATCTTGGAATTGACAAGTCCTTTACGGTTCACAAAATTTTAGCAAAAAATGATGTTTTAATAGTAGAAAATCTTTCAAATCTAGAAAAGATACCTACCTTAGAATTTGATTTTATTATTTTACCGCTTAAACTAAAAGATGCAACAGGCTCTCCTGTTAGGGCAATCGCTAATTATCGAACAAAATGAAATCGATTTTTTTTATAATTTTTTGATAATTTACCCACAATTGGAATCTGATTTCCGCAAAAATTACACTGGTTCTTATCATTTAGGTTCCATGATTCGATATCAAAACTAAACCTCTTGATAACGATATTGTTACATTCCGGACAGTAAGTTTGTTCTAATGGATGACCAGGAACATTTCCAATATAGGCATACTTTAACCCAATCTTTTTTGCAATCTCATGATGTTTTTCCAGAGTTTCTACAGGAGTCGAATCAAATTCCATCATTTTATAATCAGGATGGAATCGCAAAAAATGAATAGGCATTTCAGGTCCAAATTCATCATAAACAAATTTACATAATTTTTCTGCATACTCTAAATTATCTCCAACTTTTGGAACGACCAAATCTGTAATCTCTACATGGATTTTTGTTTTATCTCGAATTTCTAAAAGAGTATCAAAAACTGGTTGAGGATCAGGGACTCCAATGTATTTTCTTGTAAACTCTGGTTCTGCATTACCCTTGAAATCTACTGTTATAGAATCTAAAAATTCACCCATCATTTTTACTGATTGTGGCGTATCATATCCGTTTGAAACAAAAATGTTGTAAAGATTTTTCTGATGTGCTATTACTCCGCAATCTCTTGCAAACTCTATGAAAATTGACGGTTCATTGTATGTATAGGCAATTCCATCAGCTCCATTGTCTACCGCAGTTTGTACCACCTCTTGTGGAGTCATATCTGTGCCCTCTATTTTTCTTCTTTGACTGATATCATAATTTTGACAATATTTGCAAAGCCAGTTACATCCCGTCGTAGCAATTGAATATACTTTTGAGCCTGGATGGTAATGAGTAACGGGTTTTTTTTCAACAGGATCAACATGACCTGCAATTACCTTACCATAAACAAACAAGTCTAGTTTTCCTTTCTGATTTCCTCTAATTCCGCATAGGCCAATTTGACCTTCTGCCATCTCACAATATCTTGCGCATGCCGTACACCTTACCTTGTTATTTGGCAATTTTTCATAGAGAATAGCCTCTTTTCCCATTTTACATTATACTATTTGTTTTTCGAATATAAGGTGGATGTATTTTTCGCAATGCTAAAAATATACAACATCTTATCAAATTCCATGAGCAAACCAGGAAATATGTGGAGAAAAGTTCATGGTAAAATTACCAAACGTCCTACTAATTTCTCATGGTTGATTGAAGAAAAACTGGCAGGTTCTGGCATGCCTACTAGCCTAGATGAGGTAGAATGGATTCTACAACAGGGCGTAAAGTCTATTGTAACTATGACCGAAGATGCTTTACCAGAAAAATGGGTAAGTAAAATAGGATATTTGCACGTTCCTACACCAGATTTAACTGCTCCAGATATGGAGAAAATAGACACGGCTGTTGATTTTATTCATGAAAAAATTACTGACAATCAAGCAGTGATGGTTCATTGTGCAGCGGGAATGGGAAGAGCGGGAACTATTTTAGCATGTTATCTTGTAAAGTACAAAAAATTTTCAGGAAAGGATGCAATAAAAAAAATAAGAACAGAAAGGCCAGGTTCTATTCAATCCGAAACACAAGAGCTAGCAATCACTTTTTACCAAAAACATATTGGAAATTAAATAAATTCTGAAACTAGTTTTCCATCGACTACTTTAATCTGCAGTTTTTTATCTTCTTGAAATATTAAAGTAAGCGCTCCTTCAGAATCAGGATCTTCAACCTTTACCAATTCTATCATTTTGATTTCATCAAATTTTCCCATATCATTCACCTATTCTGGAATAGACACTGTCTCAATTTTTCCGTCTACTGCCTTTATGAATAAAAATCGATTATCCTTTAAGATGAATGTAATTCCGCCTTCTTTATCAGGCTCCTCAACTTCAAGAATTGGTTGTCCTAAAAGGCCGTCATATTTTGCCATGTAAAGTCTCTAAAATAGTTCCTTATATCCCTAATTGAATCAATTTTTTATTAAAAACTCTGTAACTCGCCTTTAGTAAAAGAGGCTTACAAATAATAGGGATTATTTTTTCAAAAAAAGGTGAAATGGATCATAATGAATTATGTCAAAAAGTCTTAGAGTTAGTACCCCAAGTAAGATTTAGCGGTATTTTAAACTCCAGAGGTGATTTGGCCGTTGAAAGTAATCGAGAAGATTCTGGAAAATTGTTGAGTGCAGATGAAGTAAAAATGTCTGTACATTATACTTTTCAGCGATGGACAAGCATTCAAAACCTTGCCCATAAAATCGGTAAAGAAAAAACTAACATTACAGAATTTGAGAAAGTTACTTTGATTAGTATTCTTCTAAATGATGGAAATCTTCTCTTGCTGAGTTCAGAACCTGGGGCCAATTATATGGAAATAATTTCCAAAGTCAAGCAGTTAATCCCTGAATAATAGCGTGATTTTAAAAATTGTCTTTGGTTTGGACTTTAATTTTTGCAATAGTACTAATTTATCTCAGCACCAATTTAGTTTTAAAAATAGATCAATTAGATGGTTGGCTTAAAGCACTTTATTTTATTATTTTAGTTCCAGGGTATGGTCTGGTTACATATCAAATACGAATGCATTTCCAAAACAAACACAAACCAGAATCAATCAATTAAGTACTCTCCAAGTATTTTATTCTCAAATTATAAAGCAGTAAACGAGTGAAAATGTATTGAAAGGACTCTATTGGTTAATTTTAGGAATGTGTATTTGGTTCATTCCAACCATTATTTTTGAGATTATTGCTACTGAGGATTCACAGATAACTCCCGAGGAAGCAGTATCTGATATTCCATCAGAGCTTGTAATTGTATTATTTGCAATAGCACTCCCAGTTATTTTGAAGGGCGTAATTACTATAAGAAAAGAAAGAAAAATAGAAAGGAAAGATTCAAAGAATAACAAGAAAAAATCAAAAAAAAAGTAATTTCTGAAAATCAATTTTTTTAAAATTCTTAATTCAAAAAATATTTTATTGATTTTCTTAAATTACGAAGTAAAATCATAATCTCATAACTGATAATTAGATAGTATAATAAATAAGCAAATTTTTGATTTTTAATATGAAGAAAATCGAGGCAATAATTGGGCGATCAAGCTATACCACGATTTCTAGTAAATTAAACGCAATGGGCTACACAATTATTGATAGACGAAATTTAGAGGATAACCAAATTCTTGATACTCAAAAAGGATCAAAAGCCGGAGGACCATCTGTTCTAAAAACAATTCCTCTTTCAAAAATTGAACTAGTCGTAGCAGAAAAAGATGCTCGAAAAGTAATTGACCTTATTTCAAAAAAATCGGGATTCACAACTGGCAAAATGGGAAAAATCTTCGTATCTGAAATGGAGGAAGTTCTAGAAATTGACACACTTGAAAGTACTCAAGATCTTGAACTAGAAGAAATTAATGCTCCACAAAAACCAAAAATTAAAAGAAGTAGATTGGTTCCCCTTCAGAAATACACGTTGCTTCGTCTTCAAACTGTTTATGATGAACACTCTGAAACTCTAGCCTCAGATCATAGAATAAAATCATTTAGTGATTTTGTTAATCATTGCATCATGGGTTATCTTCCTTCACTTGAAAAACAACTTAAACATCCAACTGTTGTTTATGGAAATAATTTTAGAGAATTTTAGATAACGCTTTCTCCTTCATTTTCAGTTGCAATGTCTATTGCTCGTATAACTGGCGAGACAAAAATTTTTCCAACAGTTCCTTTATCTTTAAGGATGTTTATCACTTGCTCTTCTTTATTTTCTGGAATAACTAATTCTATGACATACTTTTGACTGAATTGAGGTTGAAATATGGCACTTCCTTTTGAAGCATGAATCTCTGGAGGAGGTCTCTTTCCACGACCCCTAACCTTACCTACAGTCAAGCCACCAATCTCCACTTCCTTCAATGCTTCGCTTATTGCCATTACGTCATTATTTCCAAGAAATGCTTCAATCTTCAACATTTGATAAATTTACAAGGTTTTTCACAAATAATAGTTTCAGATTTTGATAATCAAGTGATAATCAAATAGTTATCAAATTTCGTTATTATTATTTAGTTTCATAGACTTGAGAAAACCGTTGCCAATAGATACAGGTGATACCGCATGGATGCTCGTAGCAGGAAGCTTAGTTCTTTTAATGATCCCGGCGCTTGGTCTTTTTGAATCTGGTTTATTAAGAAAGAAAAATGCCGTATCTGTTTTTATGCAAATTTTCTTTGGATTAGCATTACTTAGTGTAATGTGGTTCGTATTTGGTTTTAGTTTGGCATTTGGTCCTGATGATACAGGTCTTGGATTAATAGGAAACATGGATTGGGTTTTCTTAAAGGGAGTACCTTGGGGAGAAGCTCTTGATTATGCACCGACAATACCGGGTGTTTTGTTTGTAAAATTCCAGCTGATGTTTGCAGCTATTACTCCACTACTTCTTACTGGAACTATAGCAGAACGGATGAAGTTTAGTTCGTTTGTAATATTCATCGCTACATGGTCCATACTAATCTACTATCCTTTGGTACATTGGGTTTGGGGTGGAGGTTGGCTAGCAGAATTAGGGGTGGTAGATTTTGCAGGTGGCATAGTAATCCATACAAGTGTAGGAATGGGTGCACTGGCTGCTGCAATTGTACTAGGCCGCAGGAGATTCTTTGGTCCTGCAATTGAAATTCCACATAGTATTCCACTAGCTGTTGTAGGCTCTTCACTTCTCTGGTTAGGTTGGTTTGGATTTAATGCAGGAAGTGCATTAGCTTCTGGCTCTCTTGCAGGAAATACAGTAATCGTAACTCACATGGCCTCCTCAGTATCAGCTTTAATCTGGGTAGGATTATCATGGATGAGATCAGGAAAACCTTCAGTAGTTGCAGCAGTTAACGGAGCAATTGCAGGTTTAGCAGGAATCACACCAGCATCTGGTTTTGTAAGTGTAGAACACTCGTTTATTATTGGAATTGCTATAGGACTCGCATCATACTCTACACTAGTAATCTTTAAGGAGAAATTGAGGATAGATGATGCGCTAGATGTTAGCTCAGTTCACGGAACTGCGGGTATTATTGGTGCTTTAGCTATTGGTATCTTTGCAAGTTCTGCTGTTAATCCATCTGGTCCAGATGGTTTACTCTTTGGAAACCCAGATCAATTAGGAATTCAAGCAATCGGAGTTGGAGTAGCAGCTCTGCTAGGATTTGGAGGGACCTACATTATCATGCAAGTTCTAAAATTCTTAGTGGGAATACGGGTTTCTCCGGAAGTGGAAGATGCTGGACTAGATATTAGTGAACATGCAGAACGGGCGTATGCAGATGAAGAAGAATTTAAACTTGAAATGGATGATTATATTGATGAACTAGAAGAAAAAGGTGGATTCTTCGGTGGAAGAAAGAAAAAGAAAAAATAGAATTTAATTTATAGTTAATTCAATTTCATCTGAATTATTTTTAATACTATCAGATTCTGTATATTCATGCTTTTGCCAAGAAGCAAAAACCTCGGCCCCAATCTTATGTTTTCCTGATCCTAGTTCTGAGGCTTTGATGATAATTTTTTCGTTAAAATCAAATAATTCTTGCCTTACTTCTTCTTCTGAAAGACGAATAAACGGTTCAAAATTTTTGGCTACTTGAACCCATATCCTCCTATCCTTCATGGGATTCACCAATTTTGGATTTCTTGTCCAAAAGATTGCAGCTTTTCTATAGGTATCAATGGTTTTACCGACCTCCTTTTTTCTAAAACCTCCTGAGGTAAGCTTTATGCCGTACTTTAACTTGAAAGACACATCATTATTGTTATAGGCTCTTGTCCAATTGGCTTCATTGAAGGCGTTTCTAATATCTCCTTCAATAGAAAATTGGACGTTAATCTCTATTGGGTCGCTAGAAGAATATTGATCTTTACCTTTTGCTAGTGAAATCTGTGAAATTTTACTACCGCTCATTCTAAATCATAATGATTTATATCCACAATAAGTTCTTTTTCCGAATACATGCACGCCCAAATTGTTAGTTCTGCACCAAAAGAGATCAATATATCCATACAAGACACTGACGTAGGATTATTGTATATTATTCAGCATGAATTACTAAAAACCACAGGTATCGATTTTGCTGGAGTTATAGTAAAACACCCTCTGACCAATGAATGCTGGATGAGAATTAATTCAAACAGCAAACCCATGCAAGAAATTAAAAAAGCCACAGAAACAGCAATAAAAACTGCCGATGGACTTAAAAAATTGTTTAATTCTACTATCAAGGGAAATTAAATGAAATTTTGCCCAAAGTGTGAGATTAAATTAAAAAAAGACGGAGGCAAACTCAAATGCTCAAAATGTAATTATGTCGAAGGGGAAAAAGTAACCCAAACAAAAAAAATGATTGATGAAGAAGAACCGGATTTTTCACTTCTTACTTTTGAGGGAAATGAGGGAGAAGACTCAAACCCAACAATCAAAATAGATTGTGAAAAATGTGGTCATGATGAGGCAGTTTGGTGGATGTTTCAAACTAGAAGTGCTGATGAACCTACAACAAGATTTTATCGTTGTCAGAAATGTAAACACACTTGGCGTGATTACACATAACGTTTAACTGGAACTGAAATCACCTGAAAACCAGTTTGACTTTTGGAGCAAAAACAAGCGGTTCAGATGATCTAAAAGCAATCATCTCAGCCATATCCACTCTGGTAGAAGAAGCTACCTTTGTTGCAACATCTGAGGGAATAACCTTTAGAGGAATGGATCCCTCACATGTGGCTCTTATCGATATTTCCTGGCCCAATTCTGCATTTGAAAAATATGAATGTGATAGTGATATTAAATTTGGAGTTAGAATTGATGAATTTTCTAAACTTATCAAAAGAGCCGATAAGAAAGATAGTATTGAGATTAGTATTTCTGAACAAAATATGTTACTGGTCACAGTTGGAAAAAATAAGAAATACAAAATTCGCTTAATTGAAAGTTCTGCAACTGATACACCATTACCAAAAATCCCATATAATTCCAAAATTATATTATCTTCTTCTAAATTTGACAAAATTTTAGGAGATGTCCAAGTGGTTTCTGATTATCTGACTATTCATACATCTGATTCCAAGGCAGATTTTTCAGGCAAGGGAGATTCGGGAGAAGTTGTAATTGATCTTGAAAAGGATACAGATGAAATTGAGGAAATATCATCAACTGAAGATAGTATTGGAACCTATAGCCTGGAATATCTTAATCCTGTGGTAAAGGCAGTGGGCACAACAGCAGGTTTAATCACCTGCGAATTTTCAAGTGCAAAACCCCTAAGAATCGAATTTAAGGTGGCAAACATTGGAAGAATCCACTTCTATTTGGCTCCAAGAGTAGAAAGTTAAAGCATTTAAAGATAAAATTATCCAGTTATTTTGAATTGAAACTTGTCCTAAAATACGGTGGAACCTCAATTTCATCTGCAAAAGACATACAAAATGTTGCAAAAAATATTCAATTTCTATCAAAACAAAACCAACTCGTTATAGTATGTTCTGCCATTAGTGATACCACTGATGATCTAATTGAAATATCTCAATCAATAAAAAATGAAAATAAGAAAAAAGCAGAACAACTAGCCAAAAAAATTTCAAATAGACACCATCAACTAGCCAAACTCACAATCAAAAAACCTGCAATAAGAAAAAAATTATTACAAACATTTGATGAATATTTTGCCGAACTACTTGCTCTAATAGATGGGATGGTGTTATTAGGAGAAGTAACTCCAAGGTCAATGGATTATCTTTTCTCATTTGGTGAACGTCTATCTATTCAAATAATCTCAGCTGCAATTAATGATTTAGGAAAAAAATCAATATCTCTTACTGGTAAAGAAGTAGGAATTGTAACAGATTCGAATTTTGGCGAATCTAAACCTCTAATGGATACAACAAAACTTAGAGTATCAAAAACTTTGGATACCTTATTTTCAAAGAAAACTATTCCAGTAATAGGAGGATTTGTAGGGGCAGATCAGCATGGCCATGTAACAACCTTTGGTAGAGGTGGCTCTGATTATTCTGCTACAATAATTGGATCATGTATTAAAGCTGATGAGATTTGGTTAATGAGCGATGTTGATGGTTTGATGACTGCAGATCCGAAAATTGTTGAAAATGCCAAATTACTCAAAGAAGTTTCTTACATCGAAGCAATTGAAATGGCAATGTTTGGTGCAAAACAAATTCATCCACGAACCTTTGAACCATTGTTGGCAAAAAAAATACCTATGCAGATAAGAAACTCATTTAATGTAAAAAAAGGAGGTACTCTAGTTACCTCTTCTCCTTCAGCAGCTGTTAAAAATACGGTAAAATGTGTAAGTAATGTTTCTCATAATGGATTAATCGATATTCGGGGAGGAAGCATGGTTGGAACACCTGGAACTGCCGGAAAAATTTTTTCCACACTTGCAAAAGCAGGAATTAATGTAATGATGATTTCTCAAAATCCATCAGAATCTAGCATTACAATTGTAGTCAAAAATGCAGATCTTGACAAGGCCGTAAACACCCTAGAAATAGAACTTTTAGGATCAATAATCAAAAAACTTGAGGTTACTACTGATATGGCCATAATTGCTCTAATTGGTTCTGGTATGCGTGGAACAATTGGTGTTGCCTCAAAGGTGTTTGGTTCAATGGCCAAAAATAAGGTAAATGTTTCAATGATTACACAAGGATCATCAGAACTTAATCTTGCATTTGTAGTAAAAAATTCGGACGCAAATACTGCTGTTCGAGCATTACATAACGAATTTGAACTTTCAAAGATTAACTAAAAATAAAATAATTTAAGGGGAGCAAAATCAAAGAATTTTGTTGAACAAATACTTTATTATTTTTATTTTAGGAATTTTTGTAACTGGATTTTTGTCTTTATCACTTGTCTCGGATCAATTTGTTGATGCAAATTCTAGGAAAAAAATTCATTTTACTGAAACAATAACTTCTTTGCAAGATCCAGGCCAAGGACATGAAGGTCATCAATTAGCATTAATTTTATCTCCAAGTGAGGGAACAATTTATGATGGTTCGTTAACCTATACTGCAAGTGTACCTGTTCAGATAGTAGTTTTACATGAGATAATGGAAAATGAGGCCAAAGGACAGCCTACATGGACAATTGATGGAGATAAAATTTATGGTTTGTCATTAATTGATAAAGGAACAAAATCTGGCTCCTTTGAATTCACAGGAGCTGCTCTAGCCATTCATTCACCAAACTCTCAAGAATTTACTACTACAGTTAGTGTTGATGGCTGGATAAGGGGTCAGCCCACTGAAATTATTATGCAACAAATAGAGGTTGAAAAAGAAAAACCTTCGTTTTTATTATCTAAAACAAATGTCCCAGTAACAATACCAATGCATGAAGGAATTTTCAATTCAAGCTCTGTTTTTTATATTATTACAGATTCAAGCGATCAAGAGTTTGCTGAAATTATAACCGAAAAACAAGGTTGGAAAGTTGAGGTGGCGCCACCAATAGCTAATGCCCCCGAAACCACACTTGAGCAAATTTTTGTATTCACAAATGGGGTTGTTGGGAACGGATTTTACGGTTATCAATCTCAAGTATTTTCAAGCACACCAGACCAAGAATCAGAATACAGTCCATTAAATTCAGTTGTAGAGGTGACATGGAAAAAAGGACAAAATAAAATAATATTTGAATCAGCAGAGGAAATTTTAGAAGCCAAAGAAGGCGGAAGAATTGAATTCAAAGAAACGGGTATTGTAATTAATACTCCCCAAATAATCTGGCCAGGAGGTCAAATGACAATACGAGAGAGTCCAGAAATTACTGATGATTTACCATACATTGGGGGACAAATTACAGAAATCAATGAGGAGGACATGAATGTAACTTTCATTGCGCATAGAGGATGGGGACCGGATGGGAGAACTATCTATTATATTGTAACTGACGCAACCCCCTCTGGACCTGCGGAAATGATGGGAGTTATTCATTCACCAGTTTCATCAGAGCTAATTGCAAATTCTGCTGCAGTTGACTTGTTTCAATTCCAAAATGGAATAACAGGTTCAGGCCCAATGGGTTTTCAACCTGGGATAGCATCTGCAGCCCTAGGAGATGAAAACTATAGCCCAATTTGGAGGATCTATAATGTAGAATGGAATAATCCACAAGATGCAAAAATTCTTGAGACACGATTTGATATTGATTCCTTTAGCGAAGAAGATCTACTGACAGTAAGTATTGCTCGACCAATGAATAGTGATCATCTTGTAAATTGCCCCTTTGTAGATCCATTCCAGTAACCATTTCACTAAAGGGATAAATTACTTGAAAGAATCTTTATTGTAAAATTGATTGGTAAACTCTACATTGTCGGCGTTGGTCCGGGACATCATGATCATATGACATTTAGAGCAAAAGAAGTAATCGCTGAGAGTGATACCATTGTTGGGTATGAAACTTATGTAAACCTAGTTTCAGATCTTATTGAAGGCAAAGAAGTACATCGATATGCTATGACACAAGAGGTAGAACGGGCTCATCAATGTATAGATTTGGCAAAATCTGGAAAAACAGTGTCACTTGTTTCAAGTGGTGATCCAGGAATTTATGGTATGGCTGGATTGATATATGAAACACTCGCAGAATCTGGATGGAAACCTAAAGATGATTTGCAAGTTGAAATAGTCCCAGGAGTATCTGCTTTGAATTCATGTGCATCAATAATTGGATCTCCTCTAATGACAGATTTTGCTGTGGTAAGTATGAGTGATTTATTGGTTCCCTGGGAAATAATACAAAAAAGAGTTGAAGCAGCAGCACAAGGAGATTTTGTAATTGTGATTTACAACCCTTCCAGTAAAAAACGGATACATCAACTTCAAGATACACGAAAAGTCCTTCTAAAGTATAGAAAACCTACAACACCGGTAGCAATTATCAAAGGAGCATTTCGAAATTCTCAAGAAATTGTAATGACTAACTTGGAAGATCTACCCAATTATTCTGACAAGTTAGGAATGATAAGCACAGTAATAGTTGGAAATTCCTCAACATACAATTACAAAGATTTGATGATAAACCCTAGAGGATACAAATCAAAATATAATTTAGAAGAACAAACAAATCCAAAACTTAAAGTCTAGAAGCTTTTCTTTATAGCATCAAATAATTCATCACTTAATTTCAAATTGTCACGAATTGGGGCAATCACTTTAACCAAATAATTTCCTACAGTTTGTTTGAGATCAGTAGGATGTAGCTTTTTTGAAGAAAAGTCTGATTCCAATTGATTGTAATCATTATAATCTACATTTCCGCCAAATTTTTCAGGACGTTCCACTTTCATTTCCTCAAATTCATGAAGGATCACATTTTTGGAAATTTCCAGTAAAGGATTATTTTGAATGTTAGCCTCCTCACACCATGCCTTTTTGATTTTAGTTTTAATTTCCTCATCAGTATTATGAATAAAAACACCTGAATTTGGATCAGATTTACTCATTTTTCCTAAAACTTGGGATTCAGTTGAATCAGACGGTTTTGAAAGACCAGGTAACAATTTATGATGAACAGCAACTGGGACCTTCCATTTCATTTTTGGAAAAATTTCCCTTACTAACATGTGAATTTTTCTTTGATCCATTCCTGCATGTACAATGTCCAAATCAAGAGAATGAATATCAACGGCTTGCATAGGAGGATATAGTAACTTTGCCAAATCAATTTTTGATTCTTCTTCTGATCTACCCATTATTGTTAAAGTTCTCATAGTTCTTTTGAGTGACATGTGTTTTGTAAATTTCATAAATTCTTTCCAATATTCTTTTCTAGAATCATAAAGGTCAGAACCAAGTACAATATTGGCATCTGGGCAAACTAGCTTGAAAGCTTCTGTATAATATTTTGAAACTTTGGTAATTGTATCCCAATCTCCGCCAAGTTTATCGTTAATCATTGTGTGCCAATCTGCCAGAAATATTGTACAATTTACACCAGCTTTTACAAAATCATTAATTTTGAAACCTGTACTGATTAAACTACCTAAATGTAAAAAACCAGAAATTTCTAAACCTATGTAATGTTTAGGGGAAGAATTTATTTTAAATAAATCGATTAATTCCTCATGTGTGACTACTTCTTCAGTTGGAGGTCTTTCAATTAGTTCAACTTTTTCAGTTATATCCAAAGCAAAACATCTTCAAAAAGGTGAACCTATAAAGATTCTGAAAATTTTTTTGAAAAAAACCATAGTTCTGTAATTCTAGTTACATAATACAAAAAGCAAATATTATTTGCAGTTTTTTTTATGTTTCCTTAATTCTTCAGAATAATCAAATTCTTCACCGCAAACTCGACATTTTTCTTTTTTCTTGTTATGTGCCTTCTCTTGGTGTTTTTTTAGCCTATCTTGATCGGATAATATTGTTCCACATTTTTTACATTTTAGCTCGTTTTTGCTTGATCCAAATAATCCCATTTTAACTATTTTTAGATATTAGAAAAAGTAGTTTAATCTTTTGAATTCTATTTTAAGTAATTTAGGGTGTTTCATCCAATTTTTTCCTTGGTCTGGTACTGAGATAAAATGCGTGTGCACTAATGATAAACGCTGCTAGAAAAACTTTTGTTGCAAAGACTAGATTCCATGGTCTCTCTGGATCTGGATAAGCAACAGAAAGGGTATCGATATCTGGAACCATGCCCTCAATCACCCCCGCAGTAATCTTTGCATTTAGAACTGTAAAATTATAAAATACTTCATACAAAGTAATTATTGCAAACCCCAATAGCATAAGTTGAAGTAATGCCATTCTCATACCAATAATTTTATTCCCAGCTGTTCTTTTCCAACCTATTCTTGAACAACAATACCAACCAATAATTGTTGAAAAAAATATCCATGTAGAAACCCTTGCAAAATTCTCAAATGGAATTACTGTATTGTGTATAGCTTCTCCCATAACATATTTTCCATTTTCCATCCATTCAACCATGGTAACATACACACCAAATACAAGTGAGGAAACCATAATGAAACCACAAACATAAAAAATGTACAAAAAAACTTTGTATGCTGCATCTGATTCTTCAAGATGATTTGATTTCATTATGCCGTTTGCCAATTTTTGAAATATAAAAATTCATAGCTATTCAAGGACTTTATAGACTAGTTAGGCAGTGAGAAAATAATGCAAATCCCAATAAATGTTCCAATTGTAGGCAAAGAGGAGATTTCTGCAGTTGTTTCTATCCTTAAAGATGGAGCCTTAACCTCATCTTCCAACGCGGGTGGAAAGAATGTACGTGAATTTGAAAAATTAGCCTCATCATTTGTAAAAGCAAAATATGCTGTTGCAGTAAATTCGGGGACTGCAGCATTACAAGCAGCCCTTTACTCATTAGATATAAAAAAAGGAGATGAGGTTCTCATTCCATCTTTTACTTTTGTTTCAACCGCTAACGCAGTAGTCTCTACCGGAGCCAAACCGGTCTTCGTTGATATCCTTGAAGAAAATTATACTATGAATCCAAAAGATATGGAAAATAAAATCTCCAAAAGAACCAAGGCAATAATACCTGTTCATCTTTATGGAAATGTTGCTTTTATTGATAGGATTTTAGAAATCTCAAAAAAATATAATCTTAGGGTCATAGAGGATTCTGCTCAATCCATGGGGTCCACTTTAAAAGGAAAACAGACAGGAACATTCGGTGATTTGGGATGTTATAGTATGTATCCAGCTAAAGTAATGACGGCAGGTGAAGGTGGTCTTATAGTAACAAATAACAAAAAATTGCATGAGAAGTTGTTAATGATAAGGAATCATGGAATGGTTCAAGGTAATGATTCTAGAATATTTGGATTAAATCTACGACTCCCAGAAATCAGTGCCGCAATCGCCAAAATACAAATAAAAAAACTTCCAAAATTTTTGAAAATTAGGAAAAAAAATGCCAATGAATTATCACAATTAATTGCTGATTTGAAAATTAAAATTCCACAAGAAAGAGAAAAAGAATCTGTAAATTGGTATCTTTATTCAATATTTACACCAAAAAGAAATAAAATTTTAAACAAATTAAACTCTAAAGGAATTGGAGCAGCTTCATACTATTCAACTCCTATTCATAAAACACCATTTTACAAACAAAAAATTTTACTTCCTATTACTGATCGAGCGTCTTCACATGTTTTATCCCTACCAATTCATCCCAAAGTTACATCAGCAAATATCGAATTTATTGCCAAATCTTTACGTGAGGTTGTAAATGAATAGTCTAGGAAATATGATTGGTGAGGTGTGCAAGGTAATTTTACCAATTTCTGAAGAGTCTTATCAAGGAAATCCTGAGTCTACTATTGCAGTATGTACCCTTTCAAGCCTAGATCTACTTAAAAAAATAAGCAATTCTGATCTTTTGCTACGTATATCTATTGTTGGAAGATTACTCTCAGAAAATAAAGGAATAGATGCTATTATCCATCATGTTAATCAAAACAAAAAAATTAAAACAATAATTGTATGTGGTAAAGAAGTATGGGGTCACAAAGCAGGGCATTCTTTGATTGAATTATACAAAAATGGAATTGATAATGATAAAAAAATAATTGGTTCAAATAGTCCAGATCCTTACCTTACAGTTTCATCATTACAAGTTAATTATTTTAGAAAAGAAATTAATCTCATTAATCTGATTAATGAAACAGACTTTAAAAAAATTAAAAAAATAATAATCTAATAGCCAGTCCTCTGTCGTTCTCGATTTATTTCATTTTTTCTCTTATACTCCTCAACAATATCATCCGGAGTTAAATTAAGTTCCAGGGATGCTTGCACAACAAAATGCCAAATATCGATTAACTCTTCTCTTGCTTCTGCCTCATTAAATGGAATGGGAGTTTTCCACCATTTCCAATTGGTAGTTCTTTGCAATTCAACGGCTTCATGCATTATGGCAGTACACAAAGCAGAAACTCTTCCCTCAGAATCTTGTGGATATCTATCCAAATTCATCATTTCTGACAAACCTTTTTGTAATTTGAATATGGTCCCAAGCCGATCATCCAATTTTTTAGATGTTTCTTGAGACAATAGGTGTTTTTTTAACACAAATTATTTAAATTAAATCTTTTTAGAATCGAATCATTTTCTCGTATAATCTCATTCTTTTCGCAATATCTGGTTTTTTTAATTGTAGTAAACCTTCTAGACCATATTTTTCTACGGCAAAAGATCCCAAAACATTTCCGTAAATTACAGCTTTTTTAATTTCTGATAGGTTAGTAGATCTTTTGCTAGCAAGGTAACCAATCATGGCTCCTGCAAAGGAGTCTCCTGCACCTGTAGGGTCAACAACATCTTCTAATGAGAATCCAGCAGAGGGGAAAATCACATCATCAAAAAACATTAGTGATCCATGTTCTCCTTTTTTAATGATAACATATTTTGCTCCCCAATTCATCATTTTTTTGGCGCATTTTATCAGGTTGAATTCTTTGGTTAGGAGTTTTGCTTCTTCATCATTTATCACCACGGCATCTACTGATTTTATCATCCTAATGACGGATTCTCTTTTTGTAGAAATCCAGAAATCTATGGTATCACACATTGAAAATTTTACTTTATCAAATTCCTTTAAGAGATTGGTATTTTGATCAGGATCATTATTTGCTAGATAAACAAACTGAGATTTTTTATATTCATCAGGGACTTTAGGTTTAAAATCTTCCAAAACATTTAGTTCTGTCTTTAAAGTTTCTCTAGTGCTTAGGGTATTATCAAATCTTCCATCATAACGAAATGTTTTCCCTTCTTGGATAGCAAATCCTTTCAGATCCAGATGTTTAGATAAAATTTTTTGATGTTCTATAGGAAAATCTTTTCCAACAACTGCAATTAATCCTGTTTTAACAAAATTACTTGCAGATATGGCAGCATACGTTGCTGCTCCTCCTAGGACATTTTTTAAAATTTTTTTAGGTGTCCTTATGGTATCTAAAGCAGTAGACCCAAAAACAGTTAGCATTTTATAAAAAATTAATCTTGATGTATAAATTCTCTTGCTTGTTCCTCAGTAGGGTAGAAAACAAAAGGAACATCTAAAGTTGAAAATAAAATATCATATTTTGTAATTCCACTAATCTTTACTATTGGAACTTCCTGTGACTCTGTATTTGGTTCTGTTTGAAATGATCCACTTGTCAAGGTGCTACCTAATGCTGGTAGAGTAAAGGGTTCTAATTTTCCCTCCCCAATTGTTTTACCATCTGCTATTACAATAAAATCAGTTTCTCCTGCTGTTAATATCAGTAAAGAAGGATTCTCAAATTCTAATTCTACATTATATGAAGAACCCTTTTCAGTTTTTTCTATAAGATCACTCTCCGTAATTATTACTCCTATCTGTGAGGCTGAAGCGTATTGTGAATAGCCAAAGATACTCATGCCTATAACAAAAACAATGATTACAGCCTTTCTGGATTTATTCATGCGTGATAATTGAAAAATTCCTTTTTAATCTAAAAGGGAAAAAATCCCAATAACATGTGTAAAAATTTTGATCTAGTCTTAAAGCACATTAGAGCTAACAGAATAAATTAAAACTCCTTAATTCAGGAATAGATGGCAAAATTAAAGCTGAAATTTGGAGAAAATGAAATAGAGGTTGATTCTAGAGATTTTTATGTTGATAATCAAACTTTAGGGGAAGTAATTGAAAACCTAGCCAAATTAATGGAAGAAAACCAAACTAAGCCGATTTACGAAAGCCCACCTAATAATCCCATTATTAACGAATCAAATTTTGATAGTTTGAATTCTCTAGAAGATGTTGAAATTTTCGAGCCTGAGTTCAACGAACCCAAATCAATACAGCCATCTGAAATTAAAGACAAATTACAAATTCTAGAGAAAAATGCATTTTTTAATTCTCCAAGAACAGTCACAGACGCAGTACAACAATTGCGCGAATATGGTTGGGTTGCAAGTCCTCTTGATGTTTCAAAAGCTCTTGTAAATATGGCCTCAAATAGGGAAATTTCAAAAAATTCAACGGAGCATAGAACGCATTACTTTGTCCAAGAAGCAATTTTAACTAACTAAGATTAAATTTACATTTTTTACAAGAATCAAAAAGTTCTCCATCAAGGTGATCAAAGTGAGAATTACAATTTTTACAGGTGTGATGCATGTCAAAATATCCATCTCCTTCAGTTTTTCCTACCTGATTTGATTCAAGGTCTGTATTTCCACATTTTATACAGTGACATCCGCACTCAATTTTCATAATACCTCATATCCAATAATCTATGTATAGTTCTTCTGCATAAAGTAACTATTGGGAAAAAAAAGAGAAATCCCACTTGAAATTGATGATCATTTTAAACTATTTGGAAAAGAACCATGGGAAGTAGAATACGGAGAAAAATGTCCTGTATGTAATATCAGAATAGATGAATATGGTTTTTGTTCTTGTGGATCTAGTGGCGATTAAATAATTTTTTATTTTTAAAGACAAACACCCCAACAATGACGATTCCAACAACAATTACACCAATGATAACATATTCTACTGCAAATTTATCTTCTGAAAATTTGTCAATTTCTGGCACAACTGTACCTATAATCGAAACTTCCCCTGAATTTTGAGGTCTCATATTTAGCCAAACATGAGTTCCATTGTTAATATAATCATGAAAAAGGATCTTTTCTCCATCTAAAAATACCTGATATGGTTTGTCCAAAAAATCAATAGGAACAACAGCTGTAACAAAAGAATTTTCCCCTAAAACTTCAAAATTTATTCCTTTTATTTCAGGATCAAAACTAAATTGATTTATCTCATCCCATGTTCTAATTTCAATCAAAAACTCTGAATCTTGCATTTTAATTTTTTCAAGGAATTTTGGTTCGTCTAAAGAATACTCTAAAATCATTTGACACCCATGACATAAAATCCCTTTTTTTTTGCCCAAGTATGCAGGTTTCTCATTTACAAAAATAAGATCTACTTGTTGAGGAAATATGAAAGATACCTTATCAATATATAAAAAATCCAGAGTCCAAACATTATCTATCAAGAATAACTTTTCTTCAAGATCATATTCTATAATCACTTCTTTATTTGATGGAAAGATCATCAGCGAGCCACCATCTCCTACTGTCCCATATTGTATGCTTTCTCCCTCTTGATCTTTAACAGAAAGATTTGAGATAACACCATCCATCAAATCAATCTGGATAGGTAAATCTACATCACTAATAACATGCACAGCATGCATCTCTCCATCTGAACCAATTGTTACTTGAATTGATTTCTGGTTTGAATCTTCACTTAGAGTCTGTGCATTTGCTGTTGGAAAAATAACTATTATTGAAAAAATTATTAAAAAAATAACAGAGTAATAATTCATCTATTCCACTGATACATGAAGCATTTTAGCCTCTTCCAAAGGACAATCATTACCATCCTTTTGTAAATTCACGATTTTGTCAGCAACATCCATCCCTTCAATTACTTCACCAAAAACAGTATACTGTCTATCCAAAAATGTGCTATCACTGGTTACGATGAAAAACTGTGATCCAGCACTGTCTGGATCTTGTGATCTTGCCATAGAAACAATTCCCCGTAAATGAGATCTTGAATTAAATTCAGCCTTGATAGAGTAACCAGGACCTCCCATTCCCCAACTCCCTTTATCTCCGCTTTTGGTGTTTGGGTCTCCCCCCTGAATCATAAATCCAGGAATAACTCTATGAAAAAGTGTTCCATCATAAAATCCATCTTTGGCTAATTTTTCAAAGTTTCTAACGGTCTCGGGGGCCAATTCTGGAAGTAATTTAAAAGAAATTTTCCCAAAATTTGTCTCAATAATAATATTACTCAATAACGAATTTCTATCATATCACTTTAAGAATCTTTTGTGTAGAAACTTTTGAAAATTATTAAAGATGTTTATTTTAAATGAAATTTTTTCAAATGTTAATACGTAATTCGTTAAAAAAATTCTAATTTTTATTTTAAAAAAAAACTGGTATACAAAATTTGGATCATTATAAATTATTAATAATTTATTAAAAACAAAATATTTCCTTTTTCCTAAGTTATAGTGTTATATAGAACGAATAAAAATAAAGTTCGTTGAATCGTACAAACCAGAGCACGATCATTAAAGAAGCAATTAATTCTTATTTAGACAAAGGGGTAACCGACAAACAAGACATCTATACCAAAGTAGTAGATGAACTTGGAGTACCACGACCAACTGTTAGACGAGTAGCAAGAGACCTTAGAACTGAATTATTACAAAAAATCCAGATCTTGCAATCTGACATGCCTAAAACAACTCCTGAAGACGACGAATAAATTCGGCTCTTTTTTCTTTTTAATTATTATCATCCATTGATTTCTAGCATTACTGTTATAAGCGATGAAATTTTCTGACTAAATAATGGGCTATGTAGGAAACCATTTAGCTACTTTAGTGACAGGAGTATTTGCAGCAATACTTACAGGCTTGTGGCCCATTTTCGTAGACTTTGCACCCATTCTAGACTTCGTGTTTATCATGGCAGTTCCAATAACTTGGTTTCTAACATTCACCTGCTGGATTTCTCAAAAGAGTACTGACTATACACACCATCATTCAGCTCAAACCACACACGAAAAAAAAAGCTTGAATAAATCTCCACAAGTCTCCCAAATTTATACAGCAGATGGAAAACGTGCAAGTCAAAGTGAAATTAAAGAAGCAAAAACAGAATTAACTGAAGATCTAAATTCTCTAAAAGAAAGTGTAAAAATAAAAGATGATGAGATTGAGAGATTAAATCAAGAAATTTCAAATTTACAAACTTTGGTCCAAATTGAGTCTTTAAAGACTGAACTTGCAAATCTTAAGATGTTAGCATCAAAATCAAAAAAATAGTATTACTCCTTACAATGACCACAAACTATCCCATGATTTCCTTTACACCCAGGACAACTAACAGCCCCACCATAATGACACTTACATGAACATAATTCGGTTGGATCTTTTTTTAAATTCATTGACGTAACTTCTATATCATAATAATATTTGACTCTTACATTTTTTAAATTTCAAATGAAATCTGATTTTTATGCAAAAAATTAATTTTTCAAAATATCATTTGAAATTTTTATTTTTACAATATTTTCACTAATTCGTTAATGATTACAATCTTTTTATGACCAAATTCAGCCATAAACTGGAATTATGTGAATTAATTATAATTTTATAATTAAGAATTTTTTCTTTAAACGAATTTTAACTTTAATCTAATAATAAAAAACTCCTTTTAATGAAATCAGTGCTAATTTTTTTATAACATGTTGTATCTTGAATCTAATTCTGAAGCTTAGTTGCCATCTCAAGTGTCCCATCCACCATCTCATTTAATCTCTCTTTTGCAGATTCATCAGATAAGACATTATTAGATATGGAATCTACGGTCAAAAATACTGCTTTAGGATTAGCTATTACACGAAAATATGATAGTAGCTGAGTTATCAACGTCTGAACGTCAATAAATCCAATATTACCAGCTGCCATTATGGCCATCCCGGCGACTTTTCCTTCTGTTTTTTTATAATTAACATATTCAAACAAATTTTTTAAGGCTGAACTAAAAAATGAATTATAAATTGGAGTTCCAATTAACCACACATCTGCATCCATAATGTCTCTGGTTGCATTTTTTGTAGCTTCGTTGTACTCTTCTTCAGGACCTCTGTAACATTCAATTTGACCTTCAGAAAGATTAATGAATTTAACATCTACGTCTTTTGATTCGGTATATTCAAAAACATGTTTCATAATTAATTGAGTATTGGCATTTTTTCTAGGGCTAGCTGAAATTACTACGACTTTCATAATCTTCCAAAATTATCTTTATATTTAAACCGCAATAATTTTTTTTTATATTTTAAAAACGGGCTGGGAGGGCTTCGATCCCTCGACCTGTAACTTAGGAGGCTACCACGCTATCCATGTTTCGCGTCTAATTGACTCTGCGCCACCAGCCCAGCAAAAAAAATACTTGTAATTATTTAAGCGTAATCAGGATTGGTTTTGATAATATTTTGAATGTCTTTCCAGCTTAAATTTTCCTTGTCCTCCCATTTTTCAAAATATATTACATCTTTTAGACCAAGCCTTGGGAGCCAACCTGCAGTTTCCAAATCAGGCTTTGTTGCAAATTCATCTACATATCCCAAGCACAAGTATGCAACGGGAATTACATGATTTGGCAAAATTAACACTTCTTTTAGAACATCATTTGATAGGATACTTACCCAACCCAGACCTACCCCTTCTGTTCTTGCTGCAAGCCAAAGATTTTGAATAGCACAACATACACTATACAAACCAGCCTCAGGAATGCTTGACCGCCCAATTACAAAAGGGCCAAATTTTGATGGATCATAAGTTACACAAATATTTACAGGGGATTCTAAAATTCCTTCTAGCTTAAATGAAAGATATTTTGATCTTTTGGGATCTTCAATTAATTGCGAAGAACTTTCTTTCTCTTTCTCAAATGATTCCTTGATTCTAGCCTTTGTTTGAGAATCTTTAATCAAGATGAAATTCCATGGTTGCGAGAAACCAACTGAAGGTGCATGATGTGCAGCATTTAGAATTTTAGATAAAATCTCATCTTCAATCAGTCTAGAGGTAAAATGAGATCTAACATCTCGTCTGGAGTGAATTGCCTTGTATAAGCCATTTTTTTCCTCATTTGTGAATTCTTCAGTCATCTTTAATTTTATTCTACCATTCATTTGTTAAACGTTAATAATGTCTGCAACTAGTCTTGTTTTTCATTGGGCCGGTAGTCTAGCTGGTTAGGATACCGCCTCGACACGGCGGTGATCGTGAGTTCGAATCTCACTCGGCCCACTTTTTTTTATGTAGAAGTGTCAAAATCCTTTTCAATTGTGCTCCAAGCGCTTTCTACTGTAATGACGCCCTCGGCTCTAAAACTATTTATTTCGCCATCTAAAACTGCTTGATAGATTTTATTATCTACATCTGACAAGCTTAGCTCAAATATATTTTTCAATGGAATTTCTGCTCCCGAACTAAATATTGCTCTTCCGGGCATTGCTACATCTGCAGTTGAATATTGTCCAGAACCCAATAATTCTCCATCTGCATATAATTGATAACCAATTACTGAAACTGTAAATGTGGTCTCACTAGGATTTTTAACAAGAAATGTTACTGTCAATTTCGAAGTATTTTCTACTTTGTTTATGCTAGAAACTTCTGCATCAATTATTTCAATTTCAACTTGTTCTATTTCTGGAGCATCTAGATTCCCATACCAAAAAATTACTCCCATCAAACCCAATAGTCCTACAATCGCTGCATAAACTAGAAGTTTACTCTGAAGAGCCAATTCAATGATTGCACATCTCTATCAACTAAAAAAGGTTGTCAAGATCCAAATACATAATATTTGATTCAACTCATCAAATTCAATGCCAATTGAACAAGCAATTCTTACATGGATTCATCTTATTGCAGCTGCAATTTGGGTTGGAGGTTCTATTTTTATTGGAATTGTATTTTCACCTATTCTAAAAACAATTACAACTTCAGTTGAAGAACGAATTCAAATTATGATTAAAGTTGGAAAAAGATTCAACAAAGTTGCAGTTCCAGCCTTAATTATATTAATGATTACAGGATTGTACAATTCTCATTTACTTTTAAGTAAACCTGATTTGCTAATGGCAACAAGTTATGGAATATTTCTTACAATTAAGATCGTTCTAGTAATTGCATTAATAATTACATATGCAGTACATGTAAGGGTAATTCGAAAAGAGGTTGAGGATAAAATCATGTCCAACCAAATGCCAATTCAACAAATTCAAAAATTAAGAAAGAAAATAATCATTCTAGGTGAGATTACAGTGGTGTTATCTGTCGCAATTCTTTTCTTTGCTGCATTACTTGATGCAGGAGTATGAAATCCCTTGGATTCTTACTTCAAAACCGCCCCTTAATTTTCCAACTCCATATTTGCAGCCAGTAATTTTGGATGCAACAAACAGGTTTGTTTCTAAATGTTTTGAAATATTATCTACTTGAAAAACAGTCATCCCATTAGCTAAACTTGCCGGTAAAACAAGCATATCGGCTAGATGTTCATCGACACTATGCCTGTTTTGAATAAATTTTTCTAAATCTAAATCAAACTTCTTTGTTTTTTTATTAAACAGAGAATCAAATCCAATAATAGAATCATTATCAATACTATCAATCATTAGAGAAGCTCCTGAATCAATAGCAGTTTCTTCTTTTACTTGTTTTTTAACGGTAAAACCATTTTCAATAAGTTTTTTCTCAATGTCGTTAACCTGTGTATTTATTAGTTCAATTGGTAATTTTGAAAAGGTACATCTTAATTTTACATTTTTTATTTTCCGTTTATTTAGAATAACCGAATTAATTTTTTCAGAAGGCATGACTTCTAATTCTATTATTCCTCCTCCTTTGGGATAATAACCTCTTTTTATGATTTTGATTGAAAAACAAATTCCCATTCTTGCATATGCATCTTTTAAAACAACTTGAGTGTAGTCCATTGTAGGACTCCAAAGAACATCAGTTCCACCAATAATTGTAAGTTTTAATGTTTTTTTACAAACAGCTATTATTGGAATTAAAACTTGAATAATTAATGAAATACTTCCTGCAGTTCCAACATCTTCTTTAAGATTAAGACTTTGAACATTACTTGGAATAAATTCTAAACTTGTATCTCCTATCTTTAATTGATCTAGATTTGCATTACAAATTTTCTTTAAAATTTTTAGTGCTGTAAGATGCTGAGGTTTTAATCCGGGATTTTTTCTATTTTTTCTAATGTTTTCTATTAGTACAGGTTGATTCATAATACATGAAAGAGTGATTGCGGTTCGGATAATTTGACCTCCCCCCTCTCCAAATGATCCATCAATTTCAAGAAATTCCATGTTTTATATCGTATTATTCACTTTATGATAGTTTTTTAAAATGAATTCTCTAATCCTTTTGTATGAATGGACTACTAATTGGAAGATTTCAGCCCTTTCACAAAGGCCATCTTGAAGCTTTACATTTTGCTTTATCAAAAGTTGACAAATTATGGGTTGGTCTAGGAAGCTCAAATAAACCTCCTCAAAAAAACAATCCTTTTTCTGCAGAAGAAAGAAAAAAAATGATACTTTCTTCTATTGATGACTCGATTAGAAACAAAATCGAAATTTACTCTATCCCAGATTTTGAGGATCATAAAAAATGGGTGGAACATATTGATACTATTGTTCCAAATTTTGATATTGTTTTTACTAATGATGATATGACAAAATATCTTTATTCAAGACGTGACACCACTGTAATGGCAATTCCCTTCACTAAAAGAGATGTTTTATCTGGAACAAACATTCGAGATCTAATTCTCAGCGATCAGCCATGGGAAGAATATGTTCCAGATGGAACTAGAAAATTTCTGAATAAAACTAATGCTAAACAACTTCTAAAAAATCTCTAATTATAAATAAACCCCAAATGGTGTCTCATTGGAGATAATATTTGGAATATCTATCAATGCTTCCTGGTCCAACAAATGTACCTAATCGAGTTATGAGAGCTATGCTTGCACCCATTATCAATCATAGGAGTGATGATTTTGTAGAATTATACACTGATGTGGTAGAGAAAACTCAACAAGTTTTTCAAACCCAACATGATATTGTAGCCTTATCTGCATCAGGAACTGGAGCAGTTGAGGCAGGAGTAATTAATCTAATTAAAAAAGATGACAAAGTAATAATCCCCGTCAATGGGGAGTTTAGTAACAGACTTTCACAATTAATTGCTGGTCAAGGAGCAAATGTAATAAAACTTGAAACTCCTCCAGGACAAAATGCCACCTTTGATCAAGTAAAAGAAGCATTTGACAATAATAAAGATGTAAAAGCATTCTATGTTGTTCACAACGAAACTTCTACAGGAACAATGGTAAACTATCTAGACAAAGTATCAGATTTAACCTCACGCAATGACGCATTTTATGTTGTAGATTCAGTTTCATTATTGGGCGGTGTATCACTTCCAGTTGACAAATGGAACATTGACGTCTGTATGACAGGAGCACAAAAAGCACTTGCAGCCCCTCCTGGAATTTCTCCAATTTCTGTCAGCCCCAAAGCTAAAAAATACATGATAGAAAATCCACCAGCAACAATGTACTTTAACTTAGCAAGATACTTCCATTATTACGAAGAATCAAAACATACTCCCTTTACTCCAGCATTACCTTTGCTTTATGCATATAGAGAAGCACTGACCATAATGTTAGAAGAAGGATTAGAAACTGTCTACAAACGTCATAAAGTTTGTTCTGATGCTCTTTATTCTGGACTAAGTGCAATAGGTCTTACACCATTTGCAAAAGAAGAAGATCGTTCGATTTCAATTGTTGCTCTAAATTACTTGGAGGGGTTACAAGATAAAACATTTAGAGATACGTTAGCTCAAAAATTCAAAGTTTTAGTTGCTGGAGGATTTGGAGATCTAAAAGGTAAAGTATTCAGAGTTGGTTGTATGGGAGAAGTTAGTCCATATCATGTAATGAGAACAATTTCTGCAATTTCATCAACACTAGCTATGATGGGTTATCAAACCGATGCTAAAGCAGGTCTTAAAACTGCAGAAGAGAAATTAAAAGAACTTTAATTCATGTTAACTTAATATAAGGAATTTCAAGATCGAACACATTGACTTTCGATAAAGGTTCTTTGATACTCATTGATTATACTGCTAAAGTTAAAGATACTGAAGAAGTTTTTGACACAACTTTAGAAGCAGATGCAAAAAAATATTCCATTCATGAAACAGATGTAAAATACCAACCAAAACTAGTTTCAATAGGGGAGGTTTCTTATCCAGTCCTAAAAGGATTAGATGAAGCTCTTGCAAAAACTGCTGTTTCTGACAAACTTACCATTGAAGTAACACCAGAGAAAGGATTTGGAGAAAGAGATTCAACTAAGGTTAGGATGATTCCAATAAGAAAACTTGGTGAAGATGCCGAAAAAGTTTCTGTTGGTGATACAATTGAAATCGATAATAAAAGAGGAATAATTCGTTTTATAGGATCAGGTAGAGTTCAAATTGATTATAACCATAGATATGCAGGTAAAACAATTCTTTACGAAGTAAATGTCATCAAATCCCTAGATTCTGAAAATGATAAAATTGAAGGAATACTACAAAATAGATTGCCAGTAGAAAATTCAAAAATTGAATTTACCATTAAAGAAAAAGAAGCAAACATCTCCATTCCTGAAGAAATTCTTAGAGCAGACGGCCTTCAAATAATGAAACATTTCATTCAGCTAGATATTTTCAAATTTATACCCTCTTTAGAAAAAGTAAACTTTGTTGAAACTCATCAAAACAAACAAGCTCAAACAAAAAAACCAGAAGCTAAAGAAGAAAAAGCCCCTGAACCAAAGGTAGCTTAGATCAAATAACGTTTGTACTTCTTGCTAAATTCATAGCTTTTCTTTTTGTCATCTCAATTTCCTTTAGAATTGTGTATCTTTCAGGTCTCAATTCTTGTGCCATAACTAAGGCATTTATGACTTCATTTTCTTTCAAACCAATCTGCTTTGCAGTAGTAGGAGCTCCTACTTCTTTTAGTGTTTTAACTATTTTTTTCCAATCTTGACCCTGTAATTTTGCAATCATTATAGACCCAATGCCACATTTTTCTCCATGAAGACCTTTTCCTGGAGCAATTTTATCCAGCGCATGAGAAAAAAGATGCTCTGCACCAGAACACGGCCTACTACTACCTGCAATACATGATGCCACACCTGCACTGATTAAAGCCTCCACAATTACCCTAGCATCTAATCCTTTTTTGGAATACACACTAGAATTTTCCATAACTATTTTAGCGCTCATCATGGCCAAATCAGCAGAATACATTCCGTAATATTCACCAGTTTTTTCATGGCCCAATTGCCAATCTTTTACAGCAATAATATTAGCAATTAAATCTCCACATCCACTTGCCAGAAGCTTTGTTGGAGCTTTTTTAATTACATCAATGTCAACAAAAACTCCTAAGGGAGCAGATGCAACTATTGAATGAGGTTTATCACTTTTTACAGAAACAAATGGACTTGCCATCCCATCATGAGATGCTGCGGTTGGAACGCTTACAAAAGGAAGATCTAGATTAAATGAAACCAATTTAGCTGTGTCTACTGATCGACCTCCTCCAATTCCTGCTACAATATCGCTACAATCTTTTTTAACATCTTTCTGAATTTGATTTAGTGAATTGATTTGATTGTCTTTTGATGTGTGCCAAACAAATTTAATTTTTTTAAATTTTAATGATTTCTCAATTTTGTTTTTTAGAATTTTTTTCACATTAATTCCAGAAATTAATGAAATTTTTTTAGGTTTGTTCAAGGAAAAAAGAAATTCTCCAAATTCATTTAGATTATTTTCACCTACCACAATCAGCCTTGGTAATTCCATGGTATGTGATTGCATGTGTCCTTCCTTTTTTGTCACTGCTATCATTTGAAGACATCAGAAGGTTATTTAAAAGGGTGAATACCACGTATACTATCTCTAAAGGTGTATCTTTTGTCAAATAACGTTGAAGAAAAAATTCTACATGGAACGACCACTGTTGGTATAAAAGCCAAAGACGGCGTGGTATTGTGTGCCGATATGAGAGCCAGTGCTGGTTACTTTATAGCAAATAACAACACAATGAAAATACAAAAAATTGACCTCCATGCAGGCTTGACTTTAGCAGGAGGAGTGGCAGATGCTCAGAACATTGTTGATGTTTTACGTTATCATTCAAATCTTCATAGAGTAGAAAAACATGGGCCGATCTCAATTCACTCTCTTAGTAGACTTTGCTCACTCATATTTCATCAAAATCGTGGTTATCCATTTATGGCAGATATCTTAATCGGAGGATATGATGCAAATGGTCCAGCATTGTTTAATGTTGACATGTTTGGTTCAGTAGAAGAAAAGAACTACGTAACAACTGGAAGTGGTTCTCCTGTTGCATATGGTTTACTCGAAGAAGAATATAGAGATGACCTAACAGTAGAAGAAGCAAAAAAAGTTGCTTTGAGAGCCGTAAAATCTGCAATTGTAAGAAATATTGGTACTGGTGATGGAATCAATATTTCAGTAATGGATAAAGATGGATTCCGTCTTTTAACAGATGAACAAAAGAAAGCAGTAATTGAACTTTAGAAATTTAACGAATTAATATCTCTCATCAGACTTTAGTGATTTAATGCAAAGGAAACTACAAGAAAAAGAAATACCTGCTAGCCAAAATATAATGGCAACCATACTGCAAAGTATTCCTAAAGAAGCAAATCTAACAAAAATAGAATATGAAGGACCAAGAATTGCTCTTTATACAAATTCTCCACGATACCTTTTAGAACATAATGAAACAATTTCAAATCTTGTGAATATTATCAAAAAACGTATTGTCATTAGAACTGATGAATCAATAAGAAAACCTGAAGATGAAGCCAGACGAATTATAACAGAATGTGTTCCTGAAGATGCTAAACTTCAAGGAACTGTTTTTGATACTGCTACTGGTGAAGTTTCAATAGAAGCAAAAAGGCCTTGGTTACTGCAAAGAAACGCAAAAGAATTCAATCATGCAGATGTAACTGAAAAAACAGGCTGGAAAATACGAGTTCGAAAAGCAACCACCATACCTTCTCGCACAATCCAGACAATCAAGGCTACTCTAAAACAATCCTCAGCAGATAGAAACAGACAGTTAAAAGAAATCGGCGATGAAATTTTTAGACCAAGATTATCCCAAAGATCAGAAGTTTCTCTATTTACTCTAGGAGGATTTGGTCAAGTAGGTAGATCTTCTATGCTATTGTCAACTCCTGAAAGTAAAATATTGATTGATTGTGGAATTAATCCAGGAGCTAGATCTCCAATGGATTCTTTTCCTAGATTAGATTCACTCAATATTACTTTAGATGATCTTGATGCAATAGTAATTGGACATGCACATTTAGATCATACGGGGTTCTTACCTGCATTATGTAAGTATGGTTACAAAGGCCCAATTTATTGTACAGAACCAACTCTTCCTATGATGAATCTAATTCAACTAGATGCCATCAAGGTTGCCGCAGCTCAAGGAAGAAACCCAATTTATTCTGAAAGAGATGTTAAGCAAATAATGAAACAAACAATTACTCTTCCTTATGGAACAGTTACTGATATCTCTCCAGACATTAAATTAGTTCTAGCAAATGCTGGGCATATTCTTGGCTCTGCTTTATGTCATTTCCATATTGGCAATGGAGATCATAACTTTGTTTATTCTGGTGATATAAAATTTGGAAAAAGTATATTGTTTGAAGCTGCAAGCTGGAATTTCCCTAGGGTTGAATCTCTATTAATTGAAAGCACATATGGTCTTAAAGAAGACATCCAACCAACTAGACAAGAAGTAGAATCCTCCTTTATCAATGCAGTAAATAATACTCTGGCAGATGGAGGGAAAGTCCTTATTCCTATTCCTGCTGTAGGTCGTGCTCAGGAAATCATGATGGTGATCGACCATTATATGAAATCTGGGGAGATGGTAGAAGCACCAGTTTTTACAGAAGGAATGATTTCAGAAGCCTCTGCAATCCATGAGTCATATCCTGAATACCTTGCAAGAGAACTAAAACAAAAAATCTTAGAAACAGATGACAATCCCTTTGATTCAGAATATTTCACCAACATTGAACATGCTGATGCACGAGAAGAACCTCTAAGGGAAGATTCACCATGTATTATTTTAGCAACATCTGGAATGCTTGAAGGAGGACCTGTTTTAGAATATTTCAAAAATATTGCTCCTGACAAAAAGAGTAAAGTATTGTTTGTCTCGTACCAAGTTAACGGAACATTAGGTAGAAGAGTTTTGGATGGTTCAAAACAAGTTTCGATGCTTGGCAAAGAAGGGAAAGTTGAAGTTGTAACCATAAATTGTGGTGTGGAAAAATTAGATGGATTTAGTGGACATAGTGATTATAATCAATTAATGTCATTTGTTCAAAGATTAAGACCAAAACTTCGTAGAGTACTAGTAAACCACGGTGAAAGAAAAAAATCTGAAAATCTTGCAATGCAAATTAGACGAATGTATAGAATACCTGCACATTATCCTCAAATTCAAGAAGCAATAAAATTATTTTAGATCGTATTCGGGTTTCCAGATCTTAATGCTAGAAGGTGCAACAATAATTCTTTCTTCTCCCAATCTTGCAATATCTGCATCAGCAGTTTTTGCAATTGAGTACAAATCCTCAACCACTTTACGAAGTTGTTCCACATCTTTTTGAGCTAATGGAGTTACTCTTAAAATCAAAATCATTCCTTTTTTGATATCTTCCTTGATTGAATGAACATCGCTTGCATCACGAATAGTGATTGCCTTCAAGTATGTGGGGTTTTCTTGTTTTTGCATCCTTGATAAAAATGCGATCTACTCCCTCAAAAACTCTTCTTTAGTTTTAATTAAAATTGGTAAAATTCCACGCCTAGATTCTAAATTTAAGGTATGATTCTTCTGATGCACGCTCTGCAATTATCTCATCTTTTTTCTCATCCTTGTTAATAGTCACAAAACTTTCTTCTTCTTTTGGAGCATCCGAATATCTTAGCGTAACAGAAGATGCAAATTCAATAAAATTATCTGCATTTTTTCCACGTAAAATTGATACAGGTCCCATATGATCTCGTGATTCTAACAAAATATCATTTGGCAATGCAATTGCCTTTATCATTTCATTTTCATCTTTATTTCTTCCAACAACTAGTTTTGTCTCCTCATCTAATCTAAACTGTCTTCCAATTTTCAACAAATCAATATCATTTATTGTTGGTGTCTCTATATGACTAAACAAATCTTTAGCACGTAATCCAAAAGCTGGGTCAGTTAGTAAACAACCTCCACCTGCATTAGGAGGATTTTCAATTCCATACTTTTTTGCCATATCTAATTGTGCTCTTCTGGTTCTTCCTCTAATCATTCCAAGATTTTCTCTTTTGATTAATCCATCCTTTTCAGGATCTGTTTCTGGAAGTAATGCAGCAGATAAGGGTCTTACAATTTTTCCTAAAAGCCCTGTTTCTTTTTCAATTGTTCTTAGGGCAGGAGCATGTTGACTCATTGGTCTTTGCCCAAGAACTTCACCTGAAATAATAAATTCAGCACCAATTTCTTTCATGTGTTTTTCTGCAGCTTTAAACATCATAGATCTACAATCCACACAAGGATTGAAACCTGCACCGGTACCATATTTGGGATGTTTTAGCATTTCAATATATTCATCTCCAAGATAAACTGTCTTTAGATTTACATTTAGATCATCTGCTCTTTCTCTAATTTCAAAACCACATCCTCTTCCACAATCAAAATCACAAAATGGAGTTTTTATTGCAACAGCTGAAACATCAAAACCTTGTTCTTGCATCATTTTTACGGCAAGTTGACTATCTAGTCCACCTGAAAGTAATGCAACAACTTTCTTCTTTTCATCTGTCACAATTTTTCAACTTTTAATTCGGATATACAAACTTTGCATCATACATAAATTGAGAAAAGCTGGTAAATTTTTTGTGAAGGACCGACGAAAAAACCTCCTAAAATTTGCCCAAAAGATCGACTGTGACATTTTGGTAACATTTGAGCCTGAGAATCTATTTTATCTGACTGGTTTTTGGGGCGAGGCAATCGGAATATTGGAAAAAGGAGGAAATACCACAATTATTGCTCCCGAACTTGAGGTAGGCCGAGCAAAGGAAGAATCCAAAAATTGTAGTGTTATTACAGCAGAACGAGGAGTTGGCTTAATTTCCTCGCTAGTTGAAAAAATCAAGAAAAACAAAGTATGTACTGATTGCAATGATTTTTCCATAATGACTTCGCTGAAAAAATCTGTTCCTAAAATCAAATCATCTACCGAACCGTTTTATAATTCTCGAATAATAAAAGATGAAAACGAGATTAAGATTCTCAAAAAAGGTTCAAAAATCATTGATGAAATGTTTGACATTTGCTCAAAAAAGATGAAAGTAGGTCAAAAAGAATCTGAACTTCAAGCAATTTTGATGTCATATGCAGGAGAACAACAAATGTTTGATACTGGTTACAAATCTACTCTTAACCCTCTTATCATAGCCGGTGGTCCAAATGGTGCTTTACCTCATGCACAGGTAACTCAAAGAAAGTTCAAAAAAGGAGATCTGGTAGTAGTGGATCTAACTTTAAGATACAAAGGATATGTGTCAGATTCAACAAGAACATTTGCAATAGGAAAAATTTCTTCAGCTGCAAAAGAAGCTTATGAAGTTGTTAAAGAATCACAAAAGATTGGATTAAAGTCTGTAAAACCTAATGTAAATACTAAAGATGTTGACTTTGCATGTAGAAAATACATTGAAGATAAAAAATATGGGAAATATTTTATCCATTCTACTGGACATGGCATTGGATTAGAAGTTCACGAACTACCAAATGTTTCTTATCGAAATGGCACTCAACTTAAAGAGAATATGGCAATTACAGTAGAACCTGGAATTTACATTCCAAACAAATTCGGAATTAGAATAGAAGATTCTTTAATTGTGAAACAAAAACCAATTGTCATGCATAAATTTACAAAAGAATTAGTCACTATTTGAGGCTAATTTTCAGAAATTCTAATCATAAAAATCAACTAAATCAATAATGTATTTGGATTCTTCATTATTCCCATTAACGTCTCCTGTTTGCATGTCAATATTCCAATCGTAATGAAAATCCTTCTTATGTGATTCAAAATCAAAAGCAACTCGATACTTTTCATTCTCTACATTAGTGACGACAACATTTACCTTGGTTTTTTTATTTTCATAAATTTTCTCATTTGGATATTCTTCACTTATTTCATCTGATATTGCATTAATGAGACTATACCCTTCATCATTAGGACCATTATATGCCATCAAGGTTTCTACTACTAGTTTTTCTTCATCTGTTAAAGTTTGAGGAAAACTACTTTGTAAATCACCTTTTGTTAATTCAGGGACAATAAAGATAATTATTATTGCAATAGCTGCCAAGTAAACTGGAGCCCGTTTAATAAGAAATTTCTTAAACTGGGATTCTTTTGGTTTTTCTCCTTTCTTTTTTGATTCTTTTACCATTTTTTCTTCATTCCTAGTTTTTTGCAGTTAAAATTAAAACTTCCCAAGGGAATTTTATTGTTTTATTTTTCAAAGTGTAAGACTCTACGTTCTCTCGAATTAAATCCCTCAATTCTTTTCTTTCTTTTTTATCAAGAGTATCTAATTTTTCTTTTAATGGCTTTGCAACATATCTAAGATAATTTCTCCAATAGTCCTCAAAAGTCCCTGGACTAAAAGAAAAAACAAAATTTTTTACTATAATCTTAGAAAAACCCGCCTTTCTTACCTCTTTTTTAAGAGATGTCTTTGTTCCAAACCTATCTAAATCAGGAGATCCTGGTGGAACATAATCTGGAATAAATTTTGAAACTGCATCAAAAATACTATTAAAAAAAGGAACTTTTTCTGCTGCTCCATGAACAGTTATGCCTAGTTTTCCTGTTTTTTTGAGATTTTTTTTGATATTTTTTAATGCCTTTTGAGCATTTGGAAAAAAGAACAATGCATACTGACATGTTATAATGTCAAATTGTTTTGAAAAGCTAAAATTCTCAGCATCCATATTTACAAAATCTAAATTAGTTTGAACCCCAACCCATTTTTTTGCAGTCTTTATTGCTGTAATTGAAGTATCTCCACCCACAACATGTCCTAAACTACCTACTTTTTGCTTAATTTTTTTTGTAACTACTCCTGTACCACAAGCAAGGTCAAACACAGTATCTCCCTTATTGACACCTAAACATTGAATCAATTTCGAAGTACTTTGAAAGGGTCCTTGATTAATACTTGCCCATCTTTTATGATATCGCGGAGCTACCTCATTCCAAATAGTAATATTTCGTTTTTTGTATTCAGTATGATTAAATTTCATTTTTAGTTTTTTGTTATTTTTGATCTATTTTATGTAATCTCTTTAGTATCAGATGTAAAGTTCCTTCCAGTCTCATGAAAATATCTATGTTCAATTTCTTTTAGTTTCTCTTTTAGTTTTTTATTATTGGTTTTTGTGTATTTGTTTTCAATTTCTTTATGTTCGGATACAAGTTTTCGGAGCTCTGAGTTCTTCATTTCAATTTATTCTCAATCTCTTTTTTGATAAATTTCACAATTTTTTGTTTCTTTTTCCATCCTGATGATCTCACTTTCCCTGAATCAATAATAAAGACTTCATTATTTTCAGGGTTTTTTTTATATCTAGTTGAGCCAATATCATTTGCAATAATCATATCTGCTTTTGAATCTTGTAATTTCTGTTGGGCCACTCTTATCAAATCTTTTTTTGAGAGATTTACTTCTGCCTTGAAACCAACTAAAATTATCTTTTTTTGGTATTTTTTTATTTGATCAATAATTTTTGGTATCTTTTTGAGGCTAATTTTGATCCTTTCTGGACCACTTTTTATCTTTTTTTTACTTGAATTTTCTGGAGTATAATCTGCAACAGCAGCAGCCATTATCACCACATCAAACTTTTTTTTCATTTCTTGTTTTACCACATCAAACATTTCTTTACTTGTCAAAACTTTGATTACCTTAGCTCCTTTGGGTGGTTTCTCAATCCCTGGACCATAAACAAAAGTTACTTTGGATCCAGCAGAAATTAGTTCAGAAGCTAATAAAACTCCAGTTTTCCCTGAACTTTGATTCGTAATCACTCGTACAGGATCAATATACTCGATTGTAGGTCCTGCAGTCATCAGTATTTTTTTATCTTTTAAAATTGATGAAAATCCATATTTTTTTAAAATATGATCTAAAACATCTTCGGGTTCAGGAGCTTTTGCTTTCCCCTCAATCATTTGTGGCTTTTGAAAATCAATTTTATTTTTCAAAAATTCAATGTTTTTCTTTACTGCTACATTTTCATACATTGATGAATGCATTGCAAGGCACATCAAAATTGGAATTTTAGATCCAAATCCTACTGTAAGAACTGTAGAAACAGGAGTATCATCAATTCCATTTGCTAATTTACCAAGTGTATTTGCAGTTGCCGGATAAACAACAATCAAATCAGATTGATTATAATCGGCCAATCTAATATGCTCAAGTTCTCCCGTAAGTTTTGTAATCACTTCATTCCCAGTAGCCCATTTGAAATAATCTGGTTGGACCAGTTTAGTTACAGCACTACTTGTCACACATCTAACATCTGCCCCATGTCGCATTAACAATCTTGCCAATTCTATTGCTTTGTATGCTGCAACACTTCCAGCTACACAAAGCACAATTTTTTTACCAGATAATTCAACCCCAGATGAATTTACAATATCTAAGGATGGGTGATCTTTTTTCCAGCTAATTTTCTTTTTATCTACCAATTTCTTCTCGTAATTTTTTTAATTCATCCCCATCCATTGAAAACCAGTTTTCTTGGGAAGGAAATGCACCTAATTCAATATCATTTTTGTAACTTTCAAGGGCCTTTACAATATCTTCTGATAAATTCATGTATCGTTTTGCAAATTTTGGTTTTATTTTATCATACATTCCAAGTAAATCTTGAACTACTAGGACTTGTCCATTACATCCAACCCCAGATCCGATTCCAATGGTTGGAACGCTGATGGTTTCAGAAATTATCTCTGCAACTTCATGACTTACCATTTCTAAAGCGATACTAAAAACTCCGGCTTCTTCAAGCTCTTTTGCATCATCGATTAATTTTAAGGCAGTATTTTTTGTTTTTCCTTGAACTTTGTACCCCTGAGACAAAATTGTGGTTTGAGGTTGTAAACCAATATGACCCATAACTGGAATTCCAACATCAACAATGGCACTGATTGTTTCAGCCATTGGAGCACCGCCCTCAAGTTTTACCGAATCAGCCCCAGCTTTAATTAATCTACCAGAATTTTTTATAGCATCATCAATACTTGCTTGATATGACATAAAGGGCAAATCAGATACAAGCAATGAATTTTGTCTTGCTCTACTTACAGCTTCTGTAAACATGCACATTTGATCCATTGTTACTGGAATGGTATTTTCATATCCGAGCATCACCATTCCAGCGCTATCTCCAACAAGAAGTACATCTATTCCAGCTTTGTCACATAATGAAGCTAGAGTATAATCATAACTTGTAATTACAGATATTTTCTTTTCGTCCTTTTTCATATTGATTATATCTTGAACTGATTTATGCAATGCGAGACCTCTTTGTTAAATTATTTTTAATTTCCTTAATATTATCTGAAAGATTTTTTTTATTATTAAAATTCGTTAAAACAGTCTCTAGAGTTCTTTTATTTTTTTTAGATAGTTTCTTACAATTTTCAATTAACAATTCCATTGCTCGAGTTACATTATCAACGATTGTAATATTGGCAGTTTGTGAAGTTCTTGAAAGCGGATTTAAATCAAAAGTAATAACTGTTTTTCCAGCCTTTCTTAGAGCCATGGTTCTATCCCCGTCTTCAAGAGGAACAATTACTACATCTGCGGCAAATATTCCATTTTTATCAACAATTCTTCTTGCCGAATCAATCCCTGAAAGAGTGGCTCTTGAAGTGGAATTTTTTCCTAAAATCTCCTTTGCTCCATTTTTTTCAAGTTCTCTGAATATTGCGTTCTTTCGTTTTTCATTTGAATAAAAGAGATTTACCTCGATTTTTGAGCCTGTTTGATTGGAGAGTCTTACTACCTCTTTTGGGCACAATGCAGCCATATTGCCGTTTACTGAAATTACAGGTAGTTTAGCCAACAAAATCTGTGCTGCTGCTGCTTTGATTGCAGCTTTTGCTGATTTTCCTGTTTTTTCTCCTAGTAAATAATCAAAAGCTTCTCCTCTACCCTGAGCCAGAAGACCTTCCTTTGCCACCAGTCCACTGTCAAATCCAGCTACTAGCTTTTCACGAATTAATAATGATTTGGCCCTAGGATGAGATTTTGGAATTAAAGACATTAAGATTCAATTAATTTTTAAGAACTCTTGCCCCTTGCACATCTAACTGTGATGTGATTATTTTTCCTTCAGGATATTTCTTGACAATTTCTAAAACTTTAGATTCTAATTCTTTTGGCACCATTGAAAATACAGTTTCCCCAAAAAGTGCAACTCCACTTTTAATTCCGTTTTCTGCTAATTCTTCAATTAGTTTTTCCATCTTTGGAGTCATTACGTTGACATATCTTGCAAATTCCAAAGACATATCCTGAAATTTATCATAATTCTTTGATTCTCTTAATTTGGTTACCATTTTCCCCCCAAGACCATTAATTTTAGAAAGTTGTTCTTGGATGAATTTGTTTGTAGATATTGGTGAAAAACAAATCATTATAACTGAAATATTTTTGGTATCCATTTTTTCTACTTTGCCAACTCCAGGTGCTCCTGGCTTTACTCTAATTTCAAAACCCCCATGATATGATGCTAAAACATCACCTAATCCTGTTTTACATTTCACTTCAGCATTATGTGCAATTTTACCAATTTCAAATTTATCTAGTTTTGTTTCAAGTACTTGATCTAGGGCGTATGAAAGAGATAAAGCAACTGCACCACTAGATCCTAAACCGTACCCAACAGGAATTGAAATTTGATGTTCTATATCAAAGAAAATATTTTCAAAATTTCCTAATTTTAGAAATTCATTTAATACAAACTCAGAAACATCTTTTTTATCAGATTGAAATCCCTTTGTGGATATTCTGAAATTTGAATTTTGATCAGTTATAGATGAAATAATTACTTTGGTGGTAACCCCTTCTTTGATTGAAAAGCCCGCGCCCATCGAACCAAATTTTTCTGGGGTGTCTTGATTTTTCTCAATAAATGCTTTAAAAAATCCAGTTACATGTGCAGGACAAAATGCCACAGCCTCCATTGATCTAAATTTAAACTGTACATAAAATATAAGAATATGGCTTAAATAAATTATATTAGTATAAATTGACTAAATTTGTTAGACGCCTACAAAAAATTGGAAGTAGTATTCTAGTTTCTCTTCCGAAAGAATGGGTTGATGCTAATAATCTAGATAAAAGCAGCCAAGTGGAAATAGAAACTGGACAGGACAGTCTTTCTATTTCTGCAAATAAAGAAACTCGGCCCACCAAAGAGCTTGAAATCTCATACCCATTAACTAAGGAAGAAAATATTGTTGCTAACATCACAGGAGCTTATCTATTAGGATATGATATTATACAAATTACTTCAAAATCAATTATTCCAGGAGAAGACCGAGAAAAAATCCGAAATTCTATGAGAGGATTAGTTGGTATGGAAATCATTGAAGAAGATGCATCAAAAATTAATATGCAATTTCTTTTAGATACTGCCACATTAAATCCCGAAAAAATTCTCAAAAGAATGAGTTCTATTGCTCTTGGAATGTATGATGATGTATCAAATGGTTTAATTTCTGAAGATAGATCAAATTTACAAACATTATCTAAAAGGGATGTTGAAGTTAATCGTCAATATTTCCTGCTAGTACGATTGATTAGAAGTACACTTGTTGATAAAAGATTAGCTAATATATTTAACCTTGAAAATATTGATATTTTAGATTACAGAGTTGCTGCAAATCTCTTAGAAAATGCAGGAGATACTATAGTCGAATTGGCAGATTTTATTTACGATTCTTCTATATCAAAAGATCTTTTAAAAAAATTATTTCAAACAGTTCAAAGTTTTAGTGGCTTAGCAGAAAAATCTATTGATGCATTTACAAAACCTGACAGGAAATTAGCAATCGAAGCCATCGCATCACACAAAAAATTTCAAGAAAAACTTTCAAGACTTAGAATTACAATAGGAAATAAAAAACAAATTCCAATTGATTTTCTTGACCTTGTGTATATGTTTGAGAGAATTGCAAAATCTTGGGCTGATGTAGTAGATCTAATAAAACCTATTTACAATGAATAATTAAAATAATTTTTTCTTAGCAGCATAAGTTAGAACAGCACAGATGGTCTTAGAGTCTTGAATTTTTCCAGTCTTAATCATTCCCAATAATTTCTTCAAATCAATTTTCTTTACTGATAAGATCTCATCATCATCCAGGCTCAAATCAGAGATTTTTTTTAGTCCTGAGGCTAAAAAACAATGAATGACTTCTGTATTGTAGCCAATTGAGGGATAGTAGGTAATAAGTGACAACATTTTTTTTGCTCTATAGCCTGTCTCTTCTTCTAATTCCCTAAATGCGCATTTTAGGGGTTCTTCACCCTTTTCTAGAGTTCCTGCTGGTATCTCCAAAACATATCCATGAGGAAAGCGATGTTGTTTAACCAAAATTACCTTGTTATCCTCATCAAAGGCTAACATTGCAGCTGCACCTCTATGCTCAATCATTTCTCGCTTTACTTTCCTTCCTTCAATCATTCCATCATAAACACTAAGACCTAAAATTTTACCTTCATAGATTTTTTTCTTTTTCATATAAAACTGAAATTGTGATAATATTTAATTTGTTTGATATAAAAGATGTAATGTTGGTGAATTTTTTGATTCAGCTATTGTTGATTCTAGCCATTCATTAAGAAAAGTTATTTTCTTAGGGATAAACAAGTCAGCTGATTTTACATTTTCTATATTTCTTATTTTTTGGGTCAACTCATCCATTTCGTAAATATCTTTACTGTACATAAATAATACAATTTGATTTTTTGCGATAAATGGAATTTGTAAAAATGAATCTGAAAAATTTTGCTCCATTCTTTTCAAGGTTCCCTTAAGATCTCCTTCGATCCAAGTAAGTATTGCATGTGGAATAAATCCTTTAATTTTTGTAGGATCATAAGTTAAAGTAAATTGAATTCCTTCATTTTCATTTAATTTTTCTATACATCTTGTAACAGTTTTAGTTGAAAATTTTGTCTTTTTGGATATACTTTCAATTTTTTGTTGGGGGTCTTTCATTAATTGTTCTAAAATTTCCAAATCCGTTTTAGTTAAATTAGAATTGAATCCCGGATTTTCAGCTTCGAAAATTGATAATACTCTGACATCTTTCATTAACTTATTAGCAAGTTCTATTTTTTCTTCCAGATTTCCCTTTGCAACAATTCCACAAACAGTAACGCCACCAACACATGGAACAATAAAAAATGGTTTGCCTACCAGGCTAATTTGCTCTAAAATTTCTTTAATGTTTTGACCTGACACAACAATGTACAAAACACCTAATCCCAATACAGGAGGATCAATCTTAATTGTAAAATTTTCAATAATTTTCGCATCCACCATTTTACGAATTCGAGCTCTAACTGAACCTCCCGAAATTCCCAAATCTTTGCCAATTTGTCTATCTGATTCTCTACAATTATTCAATAATCTACTTAGAATTTTAATATCTGAATTGTCCAATTTAGCACCTTATTCCATCTTATATGATATAGAAATACCTAATTCCATATAAAAATGTCTATTATTTTAGCACTAGACATCAAATACATTAAATATCAGACATAAAGTAGGATATTCATGGAATACAGGTTGCGTCTGGCTAAAAGGATGTTATTTAACAAAAAAGGGAGCCTTATTGGTGCGGTTTTAGCTGTGACCATTGGAATTTTAGTAATCCATGTTAATTTTGTAATTTTTCAGGGTTTGTTTGATGCTATTGTTCGTGACATTAGCAATTATCGAAATGGAGATATCCTTGTGACAGATGAAGCAGATTATATCGATAAATCTGATTTAGCTTTGGTAAATTGGTTTGAGCGAATTCCATTTGTTCAAGGAGCAACACCGAGGTTGTCCTCTTCGGCTGAAATTAACATGACAAAAAATGGGAACTTGATTGAAGAAACCAGAGTTCCCGTTGTAGGTGTTGATCCACTGCGAGATGTAAAAGCATCTACTGCGCATGAAACTGTTGCTGAGGGAACATATGTTCTTAATCGAAATTCTGTAGTTTTAGGGAATAACGTTGCAACTGATCTTGGAAGTGCACAAGTTGGTGATAGTTTAAAGATGCTAATTGTTGACAGAACAGGCGAGGATCAAATTAGAAGATTCACTGTCGCTGGAATTGTAAAATCTCCCGGTGGGCAGGGTTTGGATTACAGTGTGGTAATGCATATTGATACTTTACGTGATATGATGGGTAGATCAGGAGAATCTGGTTCCTTTATGGTAAAGCTAAATGATCCAACCAAAGCATTTGAAGTTAAAGAATTCTTTTTAGCTGCATATCCAAATGATGATT
>Ga0224508_10000222_pt1 | contig 58476 bp, 60 predicted proteins | sample SF_Jan12_sed_USG_4_FD_170157 | JGI IMG/M metagenome (GOLD analysis project Ga0224508, IMG submission 170157) | Sediment microbial communities from San Francisco Bay, California, United States - SF_Jan12_sed_USGS_21 | ecosystem: Environmental > Aquatic > Marine > Sediment | place: USA... | reverse complement strand
ACGGTATCGGCCGGCCGCAACCGCTTGCGGCGATGACCAAGGACGCCGAGATTGAACCCATCACCCCGCCTGCCCGTATCGCCAAGCGAGCCGGTGTTGGCGGTCGTAAGAAGTAATCATCACCCTAGGCATCGTTTGGGTACGCCAAGCACAACGCCCACCAGGCGGCCTCGCCAGAAAAGCGGGCACGCGCGAGCCGTTTGTATGGCGTACAACATCCCCTTGAGGATCCTGTGGCCGCACCAATAATCACAGATACGACCCGCACCGTCTCGACCATCCGATTCCCAATCAAGTAGACAATGCCCGCGCCCGCCCCCGTCAGCTGATCCTGATTCCCACCAGATCGTGCCGGCGCCGGCTCGAGATTCGACGCAATCTCACGGTGTAAAACGGCTAATTGTAAATAGAATTCAATGACTTAGAAAAACGAGATGCTTAGTACGGTATATACTAGTAAACTTAAATAGAGGATACGGAAAAGGGCGTGACACACGGAGTGCGTGTGTAGCTGGCGGTATTCGTATCGCACCTCCCGTTCGGAAGCTCTGGCAAGGATTGGGCCTTGTCGAGACTATCTGTTTACCGGGTCGGCTTCAGGACCACGGCCATCGCTTTGCGTCCCACCAGAGGTTTTAGGGAAAGCAGCCTGTTAATTACTGGCTAGACTTGCGTCTAGACGGGAGGACAGCATGTGCTTTCGCAATCGCTTGATCGAAATTGGGCTGGCAGCGATGCTGGCTGTGGCGCGCACCGTGGCGCTCGCCACCCAGTGGGGTCGCATCGACGACCTGTCGGCTGTGCGCTGGGTGCGCCGCCGACACGGAAAACGGTCATGAGCAAGACAGAGCCTGGCGGCGAACGGCGCACAAAGGCTAGGCGTAGGCGAACGGATCGCCGCCAGATGATACGGTGGGAAACGAAGAAGGAAGATCGGCGCACCGAGGTTGGTCAACGTAAGGAGGATAAAGCATTGGACTGCATTCGGTCCGTATATGAATTGTCTCCGCCCACGCGGAGAAGCCCGTTAGTACGGGAGGTAGATCTGACCAGTAAACCGCTGCGAGTCGAACGTCGCGCCGGTGCGCGTCGCGTGACCGATGTAAAGGTGTTCGCCTATGACGGTGTGGACATAAGGAAGTGCAGACTCCTCGATATCGGCCTTGACGGTGCATATATCGAAACTGAAACTTTCACTCTGCTCAAAGGCACCCAGGTTGAGTTAGTGCTTAAGATTCGGCCCGGGGGAAAGCCCAGACACTGCCGTTTGCCAGCCAAAGTTGTACGAGTTGAGATAGGCGGAGCGGCGCTTAAGTTCGATCATCTCGATAAACAGGTCTACACTATCTTGCGCGGCGTTGTAAGGCCGTCTAAGACAAAGCCCCACCTCAGGGTTATTTCTCGCTCGTAAATTGCTGTGCCCCGGCTCAGCAAACGGCGCGACATTCCTATAAGTTTTGCTGCAAGTTAGTCGGACCCGTGGCCGCTGGACGCGTTACCGCCTACTTAATTTCCAGAAAATTCACCCAATGGTCCCGCATCAGATAGTCGCAGGAATTTCGGTGAAGCGACAGGCCTTCTCCTAAAAGGGTCCGTTCCCGAAACGATTACGGCCCTGAAATGGCCGTTTGCTCCATAGCGACAAGGATTGTGGCGGTGAGGTTGTCCGTGAATTGTTCTCTGACACTTCCGACCCTTATTGCGGTCGTTCGAAATAATTGACTAGGCTCGTAAGTTGGTGCACCGTTATCACTACCCGCATGGCGCAGGCTGGACAGCGAACAGACTGCACGAGGAAGGCGTCGCCTCTGCGAACTCAAGAGCGGTGCCGACGTCAATGTTTATCTAAAGGACTTATCTCTATATGCGGCAACTCCTGCTAGGTCTTGTGTTGTTTTTCGGTATGCATTCTGTGTCCATCGTGGCGTTGCCGCTGCGCGATAAGCTTGCGGCAACGAGCGAACTCGGCTGGAAATCACTCTACGGCATTATTTCACTCATCGGCATTGTTCTCATGGTGAGGGGCTACGCGGACCTTAGGCAGGCGCCCACGCTACTTTATGTATCGCCTAGTTGGTTACACCATGTGGCTGCCGTTCTGTTGTTGCCAACGTTCGTTCTTTTTCTTGCGCCCTATTTCCCTGGGCGAATCAAAAGCGCTGTAAAGCATCCGCAGCTCTTGGCGGTCAAGGTTTGGGCCTTGGCTCACCTGTTGGTAAACGGCACCTTAGGCGATGTGTTGCTGTTTGGATCGTTCCTGCTGTGGGCCGTTGCAGATCGTATCTCGATGAAGAGTCGAATTGCTCGCCCAATACCCGGTGCGCCTGAATTTAGGGCTAACGATGTTGTCGTGGTTGTGGTTGGCCTAATTCTATATGCAGCGACCGTTTTTTGGCTTCATGAAATACTGTTCGGAGTAAGGCCGTTCGTGCAATTGCTTTGACAATTGGGGCATCGCGGCGCGCGTCGTATTTCCCTTTTGGCAAGGACACAAGACGGATCAAAATGATGCATTAGCGGTGGCCGAAGCAGCGCGTATGTTCTTCAGCGCGTCGATCCGGGGAATAGGCGTGACAACGATACAAACGGAAGCGAGGAGGCAAGTATGTCAGCACAGCGGTTCAAAAACCGTCACGGCGATGCGATCGCTTTAGAGACCGAGGAAATTGAGCGATTCAAGACGCTACTTCGCGGCGTATTAATCCAGCCACACGATGACGACTATGATGAGGCGCGAGAGGTCTACAATGCCATACACGATCGCCGCCCGTCGCTGATCGTTCGGCCCGCAGGCGTGGCCGATGTAATGGCAGCAGTGGAATTTTCCCGCAAGCATGATCTCTTGTTGGCGGTTCGCGGCGGCGGACATAGTGTGCCTGGTTTCGGGACTTGCGATGATGGTCTTGTTCTCGATCTTGGACGAATGAAGGGAATTCGGGTCCATCCAGAGCGGCGGACAGTGCGTGCCGAAGGAGGCTGCACATGGGGTGATTTAGATCACGCGACCCATGCCTTCAGCCTGGCGACAACAGGGGGTATTGTCTCGACCACGGGCATTGCCGGCCTCACTCTCGGCGGTGGCATTGGCCACCTGAGCCGTCGCTGCGGGCTGTCCTGCGATAATCTGGTCTCGGCTGATATCGTGACGGCCGAAGGTGCCTTTGTGACCTGCGATAAGGAACGGCATCCTGATCTCTTCTGGGCCATCCGAGGCGGCGGCGGCAACTTCGGTGTCATCACCTCCTTCGAATACCAGCTCCATCCCATCGGCGAGATCCTCGGCGGGTCGACCTTCTACCACCTTGATGGGGATGTGCTTCGTAACTACCAGAAATTTATCGCCGACGCGCCCGAAGAGCTGGGGGCGGTTTTCGCTTTGGTGCTCGCGCCACCGCTTCCGTTCGTGCCCGAAGACTGGCATGACAAACCTGTGGCGGCCGTGGTCGCCTGTTGGAGTGGATCAAGCGACGAAGATGAGAGGGTGATCGACACCTTAAAAGACTTGGGCCCTGTCGTCGGCCAGGCCCTCTGGCGTATGCCCTATCCGGTGATCAACACTCTTTTCGATGAACTTCTCCCGCGTGGCCTGCAGCATTACTGGAAAGCCAACTTCGCACGCGAGATTCCTGACGAAGCTGTGGCGGTGCATCTTGAGCATGGTGCAAGGGTGCCGACCCTTGAGTCCGGAGCGTTCCTGTTCCCGATCAACGGAGCGTGCCATCGCGTGACCGCCGATGAAACAGCTTTCGCGCACAGAGATACCGATTTTGCGGTCGTCATCGCAGGAACATGGCGCAATCCTGCCGACAATGAAAAGAACACTGGTTGGGTGCGTGGCTACTACGATGCCCTTCAGCCGTATTCTGAGGAGGGTGGTTATATCAACTTCATGTCAGGAGATGACCAGGCGCGCGTCCCCGACAATTACGGATCAAACTACGAACGGCTGAAAGAAATCAAGGCAAAGTTTGACCCGGACAACCTCTTTAGCATGAACCAAAATATCGCACCGGCAAGTTGAAGATCGAACCCGCAAAGTCCGTAACGGGGCAGGTCCTCATAGCAGACGTTCAGCTGCTGCATGCGCAACTGTAAGTGTGTATCGTCTCGTCGATCAGGTGGTCTTGCGACGGCGGTCCGAATGGCACCGCCGTCGCATTCAGGCTGCTAGAAGCAGGATGCAGGTCCGTTGTTGCAGTGACCCATCGCGTTGTACCACTCGGGCAAGAGCACGATGAGGTTGGCGTTGAAGCCCTGCTCCTTCAGCGTGTCGATGTTGCCGATTACCTGCTGCTTCTTGAGGTCAATGACCGTGACTGAGCCGTCGCTCATGCCAGGCAGGTTGAGCAGCGAGTTTTGCACAAAGGCGAGCTTCTCGTCTCGCGTGACGGACCTCGGGACAACGCTTAGTAGTTTTAATGATGTAGCTCCGCTCCACAATAAGTGACCTTGATTTGCGGGTTAGACGCCGTCTCTGGAGGGCGCGGAACGCGCCGACATCAACATCGCCATGGTTTGTAGAGCTAAGCGGTCGGTTTCAGCCGCTGAGCGGTCTGAGACTACTTGTTGCAAGGGGTGCCCGCCAACAGTTTGACATCGCATATTCCTCGACTAGAGTGTGTTTGTTGAATGTCGCGCCTGCGCGATAAGTGTATTAACTCAGTTTAATAGAGGTAGAGCAGAATGGATATCAAACGATTGATTACCGCGATTATCATCTGTCTAGGTGTTATCGCTATCCCGGTCGCATCGGCGGCCGAGAGCAACTGGTACGTCGGCGCCGGTACGGGCAGCACCGATGTCGATGCTAGCGCCTTGGACGATGATTCGGGTCAGAAGTTTTATGGGGGTTACCAGTTCACCGATCGCTACGCACTCGAGGGCGGTTATACTGATTTGGGTTCATTCGATATCGACGTGCCACTCGTCGCGGGCGATGTCGAAGTCGATGGGATCCAAGTTGCCGGTGTCGCCAGTTTTCCCCTGCGGGATCGGTTCTCGATTTTCGGCAAAGCCGGTATTTATATGTGGGACTCCGATGTGTCAGTGCCTGTTCTCGGTTCGAGTGATGACGGCACAGATATCATGTATGGGTTCGGCCTCAACTACGGCGCTGGCAATTGGGGCGTACGCGGCGAATGGGAACACTTCGACGCCGATGACGACGTCGATATGCTGTCCGTAGGTGTCATCTATCGTCGTTGATAGAAGTCAACCGCATCACAACCGAAAAGCCGGGCCCAACGCCCGGCTTTTTTGTTCGCGACGACGTGCCAGAAAGAAGAAGATCTTGCACAAAGAAAAGCAGGGGGGTTTCGATCTCAGGGGTGTGGTTCCACAGGATATAATGCCCATCACGACTCGTATTCGATGTGTGATCGACTATAAAAGTTAAATGGAAGTGTTTTCATAGGCCCTTTTTTGGGCCTATTTTCATGTCATAGAGGATCGCAGATGAACACGTACAGGATTCTATTGATCGCACTGGTTGCACGGCTCGCGCACGGCTGTGCCACCGACCTACTGACCTCCAGGCGCGTCGTAGTGAAAGATGACATGCCGGTGATCGATGTCAGCTTCAATGATCACGATCGTAGACTGATCCATCAGTATTATCGTCATCACAAGAAGCACAAGGGAAAGAAGATGCCGGCGGGCCTGGCCAAACGTGGGGGTAATTTCCCACCGGGCTTAGCAAAACGAGATACCTTACCGCCTGGGCTTGAAGGGCGTGCCTTGCCGGCCGATCTCGAAGCGCAGTTGACCCCCTTACCCAACAGCTACGTGCGTGTGCGAGTCGGTGATCTTGTTTTGCTAGGTCGCAACACACGAATTGTGTTTGACATAATCTATGGCGTCGCAAGCTAGTTGCTCAGGCAACTAGCGCGTGCGTTCGGTTTGCTACTGCGTCTCGACACCACGGTTTTGCGCCGACGATTTGGTTGAATAAGTTATCAATCGTTCAGACGACCCGATATGCGGTAGTTGGGACAAGACCACAGTGAAACTTAGACGGGTAATTGGGAAAGAGTGGCGGCTAAAATAGACTGCCATTACATCAAAGGAGACTAACAATGCAACAATTGCGGCGATTCGCCAGACCCATTAGTTCTTTTGTGGTGCTTTGCCTGCTTGGTCTAGGCACCTACCTACCCGTTGGTCATGCGGCGATCATCAGCACGGAGGCCGTGGTCAACGCGGAGCAGGCGCAGCAGCAACGTGATCACGTCCGGGATCTTCTGAACCGAAACGATATCAAGACCTACCTGAGCGCTCGCGGGGTGGATCCGGCCAATGTGCAAGCACGGGTAGACAGCCTCACAGATGCCGAGGTCGACGCCCTTGCGAGTCGACTCGATAAGCATCCTGCGGGTGGCGGCTTATTGGAGGTAGCGTTAATTGCATTTATAGTTTTGCTTATAACGGATATCCTGGGTTACACAGACATCTTCCCGTTCGTGAATAAAAAGGCCAAATAAAAGTCCTGCTGTTGCATCCGTCATGATGAGGGCAACGAAAGCTGTATGGTCGCTGCTGGGTGTTGGTTTAATTGTCTGCACACTGCTGATAGTGGGGTGCGCGAATACACCGCAGACGAACCGACTCTTGACCGCACCCGATGGACCGAAACAGCCAATAGAACTCACCAAAGTCCCGTTCTTTCCACAAACGGCCTACCAATGTGGCCCCGCCGCGCTTGCCACCGTGCTTACTTGGGCCGGCGCGGCCATCACACCTGAGGCGCTGGCCCCCCAGGTCTATATACCTGGACGCCAGGGCAGCCTGCAGCTCGAGTTACTAGCTGCCTCGCGCCGCCATGGTTTTATCCCGTATGTCCTCGAACCTCGACTAGACGACGTCCTAAACGAGGTGGCTACGGGAACGCCAGTGCTCGTGCTGCAAAACCTGGGGCTAAGCTGGTACCCGAAATGGCATTACGCGGTTGTCGTCGGCTTTGATCTACTTGCGGGCGAGATTATTCTGCGCTCCGGTGGCGAGGCGCGCCATATCGTCTCATTAGGGGTGTTCGAACGCACGTGGAAGCGCGGAGGGTTCTGGGCGATGGTAAGCCTGTCACCCGACCGCCTGCCGCACACCGCGGAGGCAATGCGCTATGTACAGGCAATCTTAGGGCTGGAACGCGTGCGCCGTTGGCATGACGTTAAGGTGGCCTACAAGACCACGCTCTCTCGCTGGCCGGGGAATCTGGCTGCGCAAATCGGCCTCGGCAATAGTCATTATGCGCTGGATGATCTCCCGCAGGCCGAAGCAGCGTACCGGCGAGCGACGCGGGATCATCCAACCGCTGCGCCCGCGTTCAACAATCTGGCACAGGTGTTGGCAGATCAGGGACGGTTGCAGGAGGCTGAAGAAGCGGTGCGACAAGCCGTGTACCTGGGCGGGCCCCTGCTTGAGCGTTACGAACAAACGCTGCAGCAGATTCTAGTGCGTCAGCGCAAGGCGGCGGGTGGGCACACCTAGGACTGGCGCGTATTATGCGCAGGGTCGAGAAGCGACCATGGTCATGATAAGGATTGAAGTGCCACAGTTCCTGTTAGGCATCACACCCGGACAGCCCATGCACTTTTAGGCCGGCCCGAAAACGTCATCCCAATCTGGAAAGGCGGTATTCAATATTCGCAAAATGTCGCGTTTGTCGGATGTTGGCCTTACTTTATCTGGCATCTCGTCGATCCACTTAGCGGCAAAATAAAGAGCTTCGGCGACAATGTAACCATCACGGCCGGTGATGCCCTTAGTTTCGAAGTTGATGGGGTAAGGAGTTACGTCATTCATTGTTTTCTCCTAGTGCATCCCCGCCCAGGCGCCGAGGTTACCACCATTTCACGCGCCTGAAGAGATCACTATGAAAAGCGTTAAAGAAAGAATTATAGAGTACCTTGAGAACAAGAAGCTTTCGTTTGAACGATTGAGCCATCGGCCACCTGCATGGTGTTTGACAAGTTCTTATCGCAAAAAAGGAACCCACCCAACTTTTCACGGGTGATCTAAACCAACAAATACTCCGCGAATTAGGCGTTGCCTTTGCTCAGCCTGCCGTGGATGCGGGGGCTACGCTTTCGTCCAGAACCAAATGGAACTTGGACAAGTCCATCTTAAGCAAGGGTCGGATCCTGTGGTCCAGGTGCAATGAGACGCGGTCCCCGTAGCGGGATAAACGCCGCAACAGTTGGTGCAAGTGGCGATCCAGCTGCCTTTCAGAAAACTCTTCAATCCGCAAAGTCAACGTACCCGCGGTTGTGCGCAGGAGCTTTTCGAAGCGGCGCGTGGCATGTCTGTAGAAACGTGGTTCTATAGCCCCGCGCAGAGTGACCATCAGGCGTGTCGCTGAATCCGCCAGCGAAACCTCCAGGTCACCCCTTTGCAGGTAAGTGGCATAGGTCCTGCGGAGGAGCTCTAGGGTAGTTTGGGTCACGCGTCGTTCGCGGGTAGCGTCAATCGCAAAGTAGCGCTTGATGTAGTCCTGCATGGCGAGCCCTGCGATCCAGTCCGAGACAACCTGTGGCCAGGCGCGCGGGGTGCAGGCGGCCAGGGTACACAGAAACCGCCAAACGCACATCGGTCCACCTGATAACAGCCCATGAGCGAAGAGCTTTGCCAGGATAGCCAGGCCTTGCCCGAGGGAGTACTTGCTTTGGTGCAAAGGGTCCCTAAGGTAGCGGATCTTATTACGGATGCGATCGGCAATATCGCGATCGCCTGACAGGCGCTGGTAGAGCTGCTTGTAGCCCTGCACCATGGCTTCGTAGCCCATGGACTTGGGCAAGAAGTTCGTGGCCGGCTTGGTGTTGTCGGCGTGGTCGACGTCTTCGAGCAAACGCCCCTCGCGTTTGAGGCGCTCGTACAATGGCGTGCGCGGCAAGGCGGTAAGCAGCCCGATCATCGCCACCTGGATGCCCGAGGCCATGATAAAGCGATACTGCCGGTCGAAGGCTGCCAGCGTATCGTTGTCGAAGCCGACGATAAAACCTGCTAGCACATCGATCCCGTAGCTGTAAATCCTGCGCACAGCCGCAAGGATGTCTTGACCGGTGTTCTGGGTTTTTTTGGTTTCCCTAAGACTCGCCTCATCGGGCGATTCGATGCCAATGAACACCCAGCCGAAATTCGCTTCCCGAAAAAGCCGCAGCAACTCGTCGTCCTGGGCCAGATTTAGGGAAGCTTGGGTCCCGAACTGAAACGCATAGTCATGTCGACGCTGATAGTCGGCCAAGTACCGGAGCAGTTCTTTGGCCTTCGGGCGGTTGCCGATCAAGTTATCGTCCACGAAGAATAAGTTGTGCACACCAAGCGACCGGAGTCGGTCCAGCTCCCTGCCGATCTGTGCCGGGCCCTTGGTACGCGGTCGGCGACCGAACATCACTATGATGTCGCAAAACTCGCAGCGGTAAGGACAACCCCTGGAAAACTGCAGACTCGCCGTGGTGTACCGATCAAGCTGCAGAAGGTCAAAGCGCGGTGTTGGGGAGTCGGCCAGGTCTACCACACCCGCTTCCTGATAAAGCCGGCGCGGCGTACCGCTCTCAAAGTCGCGGCAGAACTGGGGCCAGATGTGCTCGGCTTCACCCGCCACCACGGTATCGGCCAACTCGGGATAGCGCTCCGGGCATAGCGAGGCGAAGCTGCCGCCTGCCGTGACGTAGTAGCCACGACTGCGGTAGTAGCTCAATAACTCGCACTGGCGTTGGAATTGCACCGCCATCCCGCACACGCCAACGATATCGACCTCGGGGTCGAGCGGCACTGAGTCGACGTTCTCATCCACAATCACTACCTGCCAATCCGCGGGGCACAGGGCGGCCAGAGTAGCGAGGCCAAGAGGTGGGTTAATGGTGCGTTTATCCGGTAGCACCTTGTCAACCGCCCAGCGGAAGCTCCAGAAGCTTTCCGGGAAACGCGGATTGATGAGCAGTAGCCGGATCGGTCGTTTCGCTAGGGGCTGGGGTTCTCGGAACGTTGTTGTAGGTTGTTCGGTCATGTCCTTGGCGTTTGCCACCGGCATCTAACAAGCGAAATGCTACGCGGGAACCTTGATCGAGATCAAGGAAATCAAGTCGCTCAGATAGTAAAGACTTTGTGCGATAATCGATTTTTTTCACGTTTCGCCACACGCTATGAGCGTAGCCAAAAGGTCGCTCCGGCACAGATACGTAAAAGCTGTAGAACCATTCTAAATCAAACGAACAGCTTGCCGGCCTGGAACGAGCAGTGCCGAATCGGCCGACTCAGTGGGCAACGCTATCCAGGATTTGACGGTGCATGTCTCAGTTTGGCTGTGTCGAATCGACCTTCCAGGCGATCGAGCAATGATCAAATCGGATAAGATTGTGGAGCTTGTGTGCCCGGCCGGGAGCGTGCCGGCATTGAAGGCAGCGGCGGATAACGGCGCCGACGCGGTCTACATAGGCTTCCGTGACCGCACTAACGCACGTAACTTCCCAGGGCTTAATTTCGATGAGAACGAGGCACGCGCAGGCATTCGCTATGCTCGTGAACGAGGCGTTCGCGTGCTCCTCGCCATCAACACCTATCCGCGCCCACAGCTTTGGGCACAATGGACCGACGCCGTGCGCCGCGCTGCCGAACTTGACGTAGATGCACTTATCCTCGCGGATCCGGGCCTGATGCGTTATTGCGCACGCGACTATCCAGAGCTCCGCCTGCACCTATCCGTGCAAGCATCGGCCACGAATCACGAGGCCATCGCCTTTTACGCCAAGCACTTCGCTATCAAGCGCGTGGTGCTGCCACGGGTGCTGTCGCTGTCCCAGGTGCAGAACATCATTCAGCACGTGAACGTGGAGGTGGAGGTCTTTGGCTTTGGCAGCCTGTGCGTCATGGTGGAAGGGCGCTGTACGTTGTCATCTTATGTCACCGGTGAATCGCCCAACATGAGCGGTGTGTGTTCACCCGCCAAGGCGGTGCGTTGGGAAGAAAGCGCATTTGGCCGCAAGTCGCGGCTAAATGGGGTATTGATTGATGTCTATGCACCGCAGGCGCCCGCTGGCTATCCGACACTTTGCAAAGGAAGATTTGCGGTCGGCGGAAATGTATTCTACGCGCTTGAGGAACCCACCAGCCTCAATGTGCTCAAAATCCTGCCGCCGCTGATCAAGGCTGGGGTGGCTGCCATCAAGGTGGAGGGCCGCCAGCGGAGTCCGGCCTACGTGGCCCAGGTAACGCGCGTCCTGCGGGCGGCCCTCGATGCATGCCAGACCGACCCCGAGAGCTTCGCTTTAAGGGAGGAATGGTTGGCGCAACTCGATAACGTTGCTGAGGGGCGCTGCCACACGCTTGGCGCCTATCACCGGCCGTGGCAATAGTTGGCGTGAAGCGTGAGGCGTTAGAAATTAGTTCCGCTGTTCATATGAGGCGCTGCCGATGAGACTGGCGCTAGGACCGCTGCTGTACTTCTGGGACCGGAAAACGGTGCTGGATTTTTATGACCGTGTGTGCACGGCACCGGTCGACATTGTCTATCTCGGTGAAACTGTATGTTCCAAACGTCGCGCACTGAAATTGTCCGACTGGCTCAGGCTTGCGGACGGCCTGGCGAATGCGGGGAAGGAAGTGGTGCTATCCACGCTGGCGTTGGTAGAGGCAGAATCCGAATTGAGCACGATGCGCCGCATCGCTGAAAATGGCCGCTTTCTCGCCGAGGCCAACGACATGTCGGCAGTCAGCATGCTGGCGGGGCGCGGACCCTTCGTCGCCGGGCCACATATTAATACCTATAATAGTGAAACCTTGGCGCTTCTTGCCGAGGCCGGTGCCCGACGCTGGGTGGCACCGGTGGAGTTAGACAAGGGGTCGCTGTCGGCGCTGCAACAACAGCGGCCAGCGGGTATGGAAACTGAGTTGTTCGCCTTCGGCCGCCTGCCGCTGGCGTTTTCTGCCCGCTGCTTTACGGCCCGCGCCCATAACCTGGCCAAGGATGAATGCGACTTCTGTTGTGTTGATCATCCCGATGGCATGCCGCTGTTGACGCAAGAGCAAGCGCCGTTTCTCACCCTTAATGGCGTCCAGGTGCAGTCGGCTCGGACCTGTAGTCTGATCCAAGAGATGAATGCGTTCAGGGAACTCGAAGTAGATGTGATACGTCTTTCGCCCCAGTCGCAAGGGATGTTCGAGATTATCAACGTATTTCGCGAGGTGGTCGACGGATATTTAGATCTGCAAAAAGCTGAAAACGAGCTGATGCCATTCATGTCTGCCGGACCTTGTGATGGCTACTGGTACGGCCTGCCTGGCATGAGCCGGATGCAGTGCGAATAAACTGGCGCGATCGTCTGATTACAGAAGACGGTGACCAAACAGGCGGCCTAACACTGAGGCGACGGGCTCGCCGAGCACGGTCCTGAAATGCGCGTCCCAGTCGTACTCCAGCGAATCGAGCAGATTCTTGATGTGCAAACCGGTTTCGGTGTCACCCTCGAGGCACAAGCGGCGACTGAAGAACAGGGTGTCCGGGTCCTCGCGCCTGGTGGCGAGCAGCCAAAAATCATTGAGGCGCCCACGGATGAATACATTTGTCTGACTTCGTGGTGCCCGATGGAGGCGGCCGTCCTTGATAAGGAAATGTAACTTGCAGGATCCGTCCGTGATGTCGATACACACGGTTTTTCCATCGAGCTCCTGTAGCCGTGTGGTAAGCAATTGGCCGCGTAGCAGGTGGCTTAGCACCTGGGCCAGGATCTGCGTGTGTACGACGTCAGGAATAACGCGCAACGGTAAGGCCAGCAGATTGGGTAAGGTATGCATCGTCGTATCCGTAAGTCGAAGCCTGCTGTTACTTAAACAGATTCCGATCACGGGGATCATTGATTTGGGTCAAGCTCCGGTGACATTCTCCTGCAACGGTGTGAGTGCCGCGTGAAATACGAAAGTCTGAGGGATTTCATCACTCATCTAGAAGGCCTGGGTGAGCTCAAGCGCATCGCGCCCCCGGTTGACCCGAATCTTGAGATCACCGAGGTTTGCTACCGCACCCTACGCGCGGGAGGGCCAGCCCTGCTTTTTGAGAGTCCGAAGGGCTCCGACATTCCACTGCTTGGCAACCTCTTCGGCACGACGCGGCGAGTCGCCATGGCCATAAAACGGGACTCGATATCCGATCTGCGCGAAGTCGGGCGCATGTTGGCCCTGCTTAAGGAGCCGCGGTTACCAACAGGAATTGGTGAAGCACTTGAAAAGCTTCCTGCTGTCCGACAACTCCTGTCCATTCCACCGCGGGCGGTGAACAACGCGCCGTGTCAGGAGCGTATCTTACTGGGCACCGATGTAGACCTATCGATGCTTCCGATTCAGACTTGCTGGCCGCAAGATGCCGGACGCCTTATTACCTTCGGCCTTGTAATTACCCGGGGTCCGTATAAAGAGCGGCAGAACATCGGCATCTACCGTCAGCAGGTCATAGCGCCCAACAAGGTGATCATGCGCTGGCTCCCGCACCGCGGAGGCGCCATTGATTATCGCGAGTGGCAGGAGGCACATCAGAGAAAACGTTTTCCTGTGGCGGTGGCCATCGGCGCGGATCCGGCAACTTTGGTTTCCGCCGTGACGCCGATTCCTGACACGCTTTCCGAGCACCAGTTCGCGGGTCTGCTTCGTGGGGCCAGAAGCCAGGTGGTGCAATGTCGGACTAACACACTTCAGGTTCCGGCGACCGCTGAATTCGTGCTTGAAGGCCATATCAAGCCTGGTGAGGAGGCGCTTGAAGGACCGTTTGGCGACCACACGGGCTACTACAACGCCCAGCAGCATTTTCCGGTATTCATTATCGAGTGTATCACGCATCGACACGACCCCATCTATCACAGTACCTACATGGGCCGCTCGCCTTACGATGAGCCATCGATACTAGCGATGGCCTTGAACGAAGTGTTCATCCCGATCCTACAGCAGCAGTTTCCAGAGATCGTCGATTTTTACCTGCCCCCCGAGGCATGTTCCTACCGCGTCGCGGTAGTGAGCATCAAGAAGCGCTATATGGGCCATGCCCGGCGCATTATGTTCGGGATCTGGTCGTATCTCAGGCAGTTCAGCTATACCAAATTTGTGATTGTCACCGACGATGATATCAACGTCCGCGATTGGAAGGACGTCATCTGGGCTATCAGCACGCGCATGGATCCGGCGCGCGATACGGCCGTCATCGAAAATACCCCGATTGATTATCTGGATTTCGCAAGCCCGGTCTCAGGCCTTGGCTCCAAGCTCGGGTTCGACGCCACGAACAAGTGGCCGGGTGAGACCAACCGTCCGTGGGGCCAACCGATCAGCATGCGTGAGGACATCGTCAAGCGCGTGGACGCGCTGTGGAATGACTTGGGTATAGAGGCATCGTTCGGGAATTCTGCAACGCTGACGAACTGAACCGCAAGAGGGGTCAGGGCTTGCGATGTCGCATTCCCTTTAGATATCCCGCTCGGACAGCCCATGCACTGCCTTTGTTAACTTAAGCAACCCATCATTATTAGAATCAGGCCGTAGTTTGCGAGCTTCTTGAATGCCGATCTCTAACTACCCGTCACGGCACAGACCTGGTATTAGGTCTGCTTCCGCCCCCAAGCCGACGTGGGCGCCACTAGTAGACATGCCGAAATCTTCAATATGCTGTGTTGGATACCGAACTGTTTTTGTACATCGACCGGAAAACTACCGAAGCCTATAATTCGTTGCGAAATTGGTTGCAACCGCGTGAAGGCCTGCGTTGAGCCCGGTGACAGAAGCCAATGGTTGCATGCGTTTCGTGCCCGGTTCACACAAAGGCGAGCTGTTGCCGCATAAAGACACATTCACGGATGCGAATTTCCTGACGCGGAGCCAGGAAGCAGACATCGAGATCGACGACCAAGATACGATCCTCGTGCCGCTTGCTCCCGGCCAGGCGTTACTACACCACGGTAAGTTGCTACACGCTTCAGCTCCCAACCGCTCCAATGAACGCAGGATCGGTCTGGCCATCAACTATCTTGCACCACACGTACGCCAGGTGGTTGCGAAGCACGACTTTGCGGTGCTCGTGCGCGGTGAGGACAAATTCGGGCACTTCCAACACGTCCCCGCTCCAACTCGCGACATGGACGATGATGCCATCACCTGGCATCGACGGATTCTTTCGGCTCAAAACGAGGCGATTTACGAAGGTGCCAAACAACCGCCATTGTAGCGTTGCGATATTCTAGTCCCATGCATCGAGTTTTCATCTACGGCACCCTTAAGCAAGGTTTTCCCAATTACGAGGCTGGGACGACAGAGTTCTCTTGCGCCGGTCGCTTCCGGACGACCGATGCGTTTCCGTTGGTGGTTGGTGGAAGATGGTTCTCCCCATACCTGATCGCAGAGCCTGGTGTGGGACATCGTGTCTTTGGCGAAGTGTTCGAGGTAGACGATCGGGGGCTTGAGAAGTTGGATCGGATGGAAGGTACACACGTTCCGAACGGCTATCGTAGGGTATCCATTAAGGTCGAAGATGAGTATAGAAGCGGCACTTTTGATGCATGGACCTATGTCAAAGACCGCGACATGATCGAAGGCATTCACTCTGAGCCGATGGAGGAGTATGCGCCTGATCCGAGATACGTGATCCCGTCCAAGCGCACATCGAACTTCTAGCATGTGATGACATTTATGGTGGCGGGAAACGGAGTCAAATCTCGTATCATGTAGTTACTGCTCTCGGTAACCTGAGGCCGACGTGTCAGGGGCACGAATAAATGCGTATGTAGAAAAACCGTTTCGACTCACCTCGATTCGGTTTTCGCACTACGTCGAAAAGGTACGATGGACCATGGACCGCCTCGCGATACCCTATCTCGAACGGCCGTTGATGCCGCTGGTTCATTTTGCGGTCACACCGTTTGTAACCGGGCTTTCCGGACACGCCGATGATCAGTCGACCCGTTTTTCCACACCTGTCATCAAGACGGATCGAAACGAAGTCATCGTGAAATCATCGGCCATCATGCGCTACCTATCCGAGCGGTGCCTATCCAAGGGCGAAACCCTGTTTCCCACTGAAGAGGTGGTTCAACTGGACGACCACTACAATCGATATCTCGGACCGCACACCCGGCGATTGTTCTATATCAATGTCCTGGATCAACCGGATTTGATGTTTGAACTGACCGATAGAAATGTAGGCGTGGGTCAAGCATGGCTATTCAGGGTCCTTTTTCGATCCTTTCGTAAGTGGATTCTGTCGGGGCTCGGGATTACGCGTGAGCGCGTCGACAAGGGTATTGGTCACATCCATAAAGAATTCGACCGTGTTGCACAGAGATTGGGCGACGGTCGGCCCTATTTGTTCGGCGATCGACTCACGGCGGCGGACATTAGTTTTGCATGCTTAGGTGGCGCAGCGATGTTGCCCACGCCGGAGGAGGGCTACGGCGCGTATTTGCCGCCGGTTGATCGATGTAGCGACGAGTTAAGGCGTGTATCGACAGAACTACGAGACAGCGACGCCGGGAAATGGGCGCTAAGTTTGTACCGAGCCGAGCGCGGCAAGCGTGTCATCCCCGCCTTACCAGGTTTGTTGAGGCCATAGATCATAGATCAGACGTCGTTATCGCTCGCGCCTTGGAAAGGCCCAATTGGGTGGTTGCAACAAACAACACATATATAGTACGTTTTGGCGCAGCGATGGAATAATTTCCCGTCCCGTCTGAATCTGCTCCGGCCACGCTCAGTGGCCCCGTCACCACCACCGGAGAAAGCTCATGAAAAAGGACAAACACAATAACCAAAGGCCGGGCACCGGCACCGTTCGGCGCCGCACGATCCTCAAGGCGCCGCTCGCGGCGGCCGCAGCGTTCGCCGTTCCCGGATTGCTCATCGGCAAGGCCCAGGCCGCCGGCAAGTACATGAATCTCGACTCCTTCAGAGCCGCGAACATCGATTGGCGCATGGCGAAGGGCGCGAAGATCACCGTCGGCGTGATCCCCGCCGGTTACTTCCAGAACCTCGAGGCGGTGATGAGCGATTTCGAGGCGCTCACCGGCGTGCAGGCGCGGCTTGAGATGACGCCGCCCGGCCAGATCCGTCAGAAAGCCGTGCTCGACCTCTCCAGCAAGACCGGCACCTGGGCCTCCCACGCGGCCGATCCCATGTACTATATGCTCTACGTCGCCAACGGCTGGATCGATCCCCTGGACAACTACCTCGGCGACGCCAAGCTCACCGACGACCGCTGGTTCCAGTTCGAGGACATCCAGCCCGGGCACCGCGGCGCGACCTCCGTGGACAGACGCCCATACGCGGTCCCCTTCGACGGCGAAGCCACCATCCAGATCTACCGCAAGGACGTCTATGACGCGAAGGGAGTCGGACCGGCGGACACGCTCGACGAGTACGCCGCCAACGCGAAGACGGTGCACGATCCGGCCAACCGGCTTTGGGGCTGCGCGCTGCGCGGGTTCCGGGGCGCCGGCCAGAACATGTACATCTACCCGTCGCTCTTCCGCGCCTACGGCGGCGAGTGGTTCGACGGCAAGCGGGTGGTCGTGGACTCGCCCGAGGCGCTGGCTGCGCTCGAGTACTATGTCAGTCTGCTGAATTCCTACGCGCCGTCTGGCGTTGAGAACTGGAACTGGCCGGACATCGCCGATGCTTTCGGCCAGGGCACGCTTGGCTCCTACATCGACGCCCACGGCAGCGCGGCCGTAGTCGCCAACCCGGAGAAATCCAAGGTGGTCGGCAAGATCGGCTTCGCGCGCTGGCCCAAGGGTCCTTCGGGCAAGCGGGTAACCTCCATCTGGAACTGGAGCTTCCCCATCAACGGCGCGCTGAGCAAGAAGGACAAGCACGCTACCTGGCTATTCGCCCAGTGGGCGGGATCGCGCGAGGTGCAGATCGCCACCTCCTACGATTTCCCCGGCGCGTACAAGCGCACCGGCGCCAACCGCGGGTCGCTGTGGAAGGATCCGAAGTTCCTCGATCTCATGGGCAAGTTTGGCCACAACTACGTCAAGGCCGCGACCGAATCGTTCGCCAAGGACACCGATCCCGACTGGCGTCCGCGCCTGCCGCAGTGGCCTGCGGTCGGTGACACCATGGCGACCGCAATCCAGTCGGCCCTGGTCGGCCAGGCGAAGCCCAAAGAGGCTCTGAAGGAAGCACAGAAGAAGATCGACCAGATCCTCAAGGTCTAGGAGCTTGTCGCAAAGCTCTGACGCACCCGTGTCGTCGTCGAGGCGCAAGGGGGGCGGCATCCACGCGGGTGAGCGGCGTTTCGCCTTCGCCCTCACCATGCCGGGGCTGCTCGTCCTATTCCTCACGACGACCTTTCCTTTGCTCTATCTGATCTGGAGCTCGTTTCAGACTATCAACCTGGCGATGCCGTTCCTGGACGGCTTCGCCGGCGTGGACAACTACGTGCAGATGTGGGGGGACGCGCGCTTCTGGCACGCCATCAGGCTGACGGGGATCTACACCACCACCAGCGTCGTCCTGCAGGTGGTCATCGGCTTAGGTCTTGCGTTGCTGGTTATGCAGATCCCCGCCGGCCAGTGGGTCTTCCGCATCGTCGCCATTCTGCCCATCGTGCTCGCGCCGGTGGTGGTCGGGCTGTTCTGGCGCACGGTAATGCTGTCCCCAAACTTTGGGCTGGTGGACTACCTGATCCAGGCGCTCGGCTTCGAACAGGTGAACTGGCTGGGCGCGCCCACGCCGGCGCTGATCTCGGTGATCATCATTCACACCTGGCAGTGGACGCCGTTTGCTTTTCTGGTACTGCTGGCAAGCCTCGCCTCGCTGCCCGTTGACGTGTACGAGGCGGCGCGCATCGACCGCGCCAACGCCTTTCAGCGCTTCTGGCACATCACGCTTCCGCTGCTGCGCCCGGCCATCGTCATCGTGGTAATCATCCGGTCGATGATCGCGCTGTCGGCCTTCGCCGCCATCTTTGCCGCCACCGGTGGCGGCCCCGGCACCGCGAGCGAGATCCTGAACCTGTATGCTTTCAAGACTTCCTTCATAGAGCTCAACTTCGGCTACGGCTCCGCGCTTGCCGTCTCGCTGCTGGTGATCACCATGGTGGTCTCGGGTGTGTTGTTTTATCTCCGCACCGCCCGGCATCCGGGCACGAAGACATGAACGTGTACCGGCACGCAAGGCTTTTGCGCACGATCGTTCTCATGATCGTGACGGGCGCCTTGCTGCTGGTGTGGGTGCTGCCGCTGATCTGGGCGTTCGTCGTCTCGCTGAAGTCCGAGCGCGAGGTGCTGGCCTATCCGCCCAGCGTCGTGTTCGAGCCCACGTGGTCCAACTACGTCGACGCGCTGTTCGGCAGTTTTTCGATTGTCGATAGCTTATTGACCAGCACCATCGTCGCCACCGCCACCACGGTGCTCACCATCGCGTTGGCGGTGCCGGCGGCCTACGCCTTCGCTCGCCTGCGCCTGCCCGCGAAGCGCCCGCTGGGCTTTTACACCCTGGCGACGCAAATGGTGCCGCCGGTGGGACTGGTCATTCCGTATTTTCTGATCCTCAACCGGCTGAGCTGGCTCGACACCTACCACGGGATGGTCATCGTCTACCTGACCTTCTCGCTTCCCTTCGCCATCTGGCTGATGGTCTCTTATATGGAGGACATCCCCTGGGAGATGGAGGAGGCCGCGTTTCTGGACAGGGCGAGCCGCCTGCAGACACTATGGCACATCGTCATCCCGCAGGTGCGCGGCGGCATCGCGGTCACCGTCATCTTTGTGTTCTTAAACGCCTGGAACGAATTTCTTTTCGCCGTGCAGCTCGGCGGCAACACCGTGCGCCCGGTCACTGTCGCCATGTACAACTTCGTCTCCGTAGAGCAGACACTCTGGGCCAAGCTCTCCGCCGCGGCGCTGGTCGCGATGCTGCCCGTGGTCATCATCGGCATTGCGGCGCAAAGGCAGATCGTGAAAGGGCTTACGGTCGGCGCGGTCAAGGGAGGCGCGCGCAAATGAGCCCGAAGGGTCGCGTGTCACTGCGGGGGATACGCAAGGAGTTCGGTAGGTTCGTCGCCCTGGACGACATCGATCTGGACATCGAGCCTGTGGAGTTCTTCGCCCTGCTGGGGCCGTCCGGTTCCGGCAAGACGACTACGCTGCGCTTGGTTGCTGGTCTGGATACGCCGGACGAGGGGACGCTGACCGTCGACGGCGTGGACGTCACCTTCGCACCGCCCGGCGAACGCGACGTGGCGATGGTGTTCCAAAACTACGCCCTCTACCCGCACATGACCGTGCGAGACAATATCGCCTTCCCGCTGAAGATGGCGAAAGCGCCGGCGTCGTCCATCGATGAGCTCGTGCGCGAAGCGGCGGCGAAAGTGCGTATCGATCACCTCCTGCACCGACGGCCCGGGCAGCTGAGCGGCGGGCAGCAGCAGCGCTGCGCGCTGGCGCGCGCCATCGTGCGCAAGCCCAAGCTGTTTCTGCTGGACGAGCCGTTGTCGAATCTCGACGCCCAGCTTCGACTGGAGACGCGGGTGGAATTGAAGAAGCTCCAGCGCAACCTCAATGTGACCGCCATCTACGTGACTCACGACCAGGAGGAGGCCATGACGCTCGCCGACCGCATGGCCATCTTCCTGGAGGGCACCATCAAGCAGATCGGGACACCGGCGGAAGTGTTCGACCACCCGAACTGCGTCGAGGTGGCGGCCTTCATCGGCAGTCCGCCCATGAACATCATCCCCGCAGCGCTTAACGGACGCACGCTCACCATCGAGGGCCATAGCGTCGCGCTACATCGGGATCCCGGCCACCCGCCGGGGCCGGTGATCGTCGGTATCCGGCCCGGAAGTTTGCGGATCGATCCGGAGGGGATCCCGACACAGCTTTATTTACAGGAAAACATGGGCGAGACGTGGCTTCTCAACCTCAAGCTCGGCGAGATGATCGTGAAGATGCGGGTCGCACACTCCGAGCGCTCCGCCGAGGGTGAGACCGTGCCCATCTCTTTCGCTCCGGGCGCGATTCATCTCTTCGACGCCGAGACCGGATTGCGCGTGCAGGTCAATTAAAGCTGACGAACGAGGTCAAGGATGCAAGCAAAGCCCAATGTAGTGCTGATACTCAATGACGACATGGGGTTCTCCGATATCGGGTGTTACGGCGGCGAGATCGAAACGCCAAACCTGGACCGGCTCGCCTATGCCGGACTGCGCTTCACCCAGTTCTACAACTCGCCTCGATGCAGTCCATCCAGAGCCTCCCTGCTGACGGGCTTGCATCCGCACCAGACGGGCATCGGCATCCTCACCTATCCCACCGGCCCGGAAGGGTACGCCGGCAACTTGAACCGGCGCTGCGTGACCATCGCCGAGGCGCTCAAGCCCGCCGGGTACCGCTGCTACATGAGCGGCAAGTGGCACGTGGCGAGCAACCTGGTGCAGCCGACGGATGCGTGGCCAATGCAGCGGGGCTTCGACGACTTCTACGGCACCATCATCGGTGCCGGGAGTTTTTATTTTCCGAACACGCTCACCCGTGGGAACGACAACGTGGACCACGAAGCAGAGAAGAACAAAGAGTTTTTCTACACCGACACTATCAGTGACGAGGCGGTACGCCAGATCCGCGAGCATCAGTCCGAGCACTCCGACGCACCGTTCTTTCAGTACGTCGCCTACACTGCACCGCACTGGCCGCTACACGCCCACGAAGAGGACATTGCCAGGTATAAGGGCCGCTTCGACCCCGGCTGGGATAAGCTGCGCGAAGCGCGCGTGGAACGCCTCGTTGACATGGGAATCATCCACGCCGACTGGAAACTCACCGGACGCGATTCCTCTCAGCCGCCGTGGACAGACGCCGAGCGCAAGGAATGGCGGCTGCGCTGCATGGAGGTGTACGCAGCGCAGGTGGACCGCATGGATCAGGGGATCGGCCGGGTCCTCGATGCGCTCGAGGAGACCGGCCGCTTCGACGACACGCTGATCATCTTCCTGTCCGACAACGGCGCCTGCGCGGAAGACATCCCCGAGAACGTGGAAGTGGAGCAGATGGTCAACGAACTCATGCTTGCACGCTCGCATACGCGCGACGGCGAGGAGGTCATGTTCGGCAATACCCCGGAGGTGATGCCCGGCGCAGAGAATACCTACCAGAGCTACGGGGTCGCGTGGGCGAACATGTCCAACACGCCGTTCCGGCTGTACAAGCACTGGACCCACGAAGGCGGGGTTTCCACGCCGGTGATCTTCCACTGGCCGAACGGCATCCGCGATCGTGGCGGGATTCGCCACACGCCGTGCCAACTACCGGACGTGATGGCCACCTTACTGGAGCTTGTGGGCGCTGAGTATCCGAAGTTCCTAGAAGGCAACGAGGTCCTGCCTTTAGAGGGCTTGAGCCTGGTGCCAGTGATGGAGCGGGACGAATTGCCGGAGCGCCCGCTCTTCTGGGAGCACGAGGGGAACGCCGCGGTGCGGCTCGGCAAATGGAAACTGGTGAGAGAGTATCCGGGAGACTGGGAACTCTACGACATGCTCGAAGATCGCACCGAGACCCACAACATCGCCTCTGAGCACCCCGAGCTGGTAGAGCGCTTGAGCCGACAGTACGAAGAGTGGGCCGAGCGCTGCGGCGTGATCCCGCGCGAGAAGATCCTTGAGGTGATGCGCAATCTTCCGGGCAAGGCGTTCTGGGAGGAAGAGGATTAAACCGGTTTTCCGGCCGGAGGCGACGGATGAGACACGAAGGCGACTGCTGCACACCCCGCGTGGTACCGAACGGCGACGCGGTGTTACCCGGCGAACGTGTTCCGGTTTCAGCGAAGCCGCGTCGCCCGGATCTGATCGCCGTCGATGCGGGCGAGTTCCTCATGGGCAGCGACCGAGGCGAAGGCTACCGCGCTGACGGCGAGGGCCCGCAGCGCCGGGTGAAGCTCGGCGCATTCTCGATTGCCCCGTATACCGTCACCAACGCAGAGTTCGAGGCCTTCGCCAGCGAGACCGGTTACGTCACCGATGCCGAGCGCCGCGGATGGTCGTTCGTCTTCCATCAACTCCTCGGAGAAGAAGCAAAAGGACGCGTAAAGGGCGTCTCGTCCGAGGCGCGCTGGTGGCTGGCGGTGGAAGGCGCCTGCTGGTCGCGGCCGGAGGGACCGGGAAGCGACGTCGCCGGTCGCATGGATCATCCTGTCACCCACGCCTCCTGGCACGACGCAAAAGCGTATTGCCGCTGGTCCGGAACGCGGCTTCCCACCGAGGCCGAGTGGGAGTGTGCCGCGCGCGGCGGGCTCGAGGCCAAGACCTATCCTTGGGGAGATGACCTGCTGCCGGATGGCCGACACCGCTGCAACATCTGGCAGGGAGCGTTTCCGACGCAAGACCTCGGCCGCGATGGATTTATCGGCACCGCGCCGGTGAAAACTTATGAGCCGAACGGCTACGGTCTGTACAACCTCGTCGGCAACGTGTGGGAGTGGTGCGAGGACTGGTTCTCGCCCAATTACCATAGGGTCACGCGCTCAGAAGGTCCCCGATACGTGATCCCCAGCGGGAGGCGGTCGATGCGCGGCGGGTCGTTCTTATGCCATCACTCCTACTGCAACCGCTACCGCGTCGCCGCACGCGGCTCCAACACGCCCGACAGCACGACCAACCATTGCGGATTCCGGATCGCTGACTGACCAGCCAAGCCGTCGCGGGTTTGCAACCTGTCACCCTAATGGACGAAAAGAAGAAGAAACGAATAACAGCGAGCACCGAATGGTCTGATTAAATAATTCGCGCAGCTCAATCATGGGGAGATCGATTCTCGGTTTTCCATTTGTGTTTCGCTGCCGTGTACCAATTCAAACACCCGCATCTAAGGCGCATAATGGTCATCCATTCTTATTACTAGCGGTGTGGAATGGCTGACCGAGAGATCTCGAGGAAGCTGGCAACAGGATCGACGTGTCAGTCAAAGAGTGCGCGTAAGCGTGCGCGACTATCTTTGGGCCAGAGCTCGTTACGATCGTAATACTCTTCGAAGGCAGGGGTCCCTGGCGGAAGTATGACCCACGGTTGCTTCGACGCTGTGTAGATATGGACATCGGGGGTGAGGCGATCCGGCTCATCGAGGGTGCCGACACGAACGAAGCGCAGCGCATCACCTGCCCCGGCATAGTTACTCCACAGGGCGATATAGCAATCAGGGCAGCGAACGATCTTCTGTCCTTTTCCGCTTGCTGACGGTGTGTCCACCGCTTCGGGCGAACCCCTCAACAAGACGACACGATCGGCTTCGATCATTGCGTTAAGTGCGAAGGATGCCCCGGTTTCACGCTGACACCATCGGCAATGACAACAGTGAACAAACATCGGCTTGCTCGTCATTCGATAGCGCACAGCGCCACAAGTACAGCCGCCTTCCACCAGATAATCTCTTTCGATGGTCATGGCTAGTCAGAGCTGAAGGTATCAGCTATGCGGTTTGTTGATGATAGCCCGCATGGGTATTCAGCGCTATCATCCTTGAACCCATCCGTCTTGCAAGCAGTTGATAAAGGAGCCTAGGCCTGTGATTGTGAAAACCAAAGACGCCGTGATCGGGACGAGGGGCGATGTACACGGTGACCGGTGGTGGAGTGTGCGTTTGCTACACGAAGAGGATGGTATGGGCGTTATCTTAACGGATAGTGTCCTTGAGCCTGACTTCGAAATGGACCTGTGGCAGAAGAATCATCTTGAGGTCTGTTATTGCATCGAAGGCGAAGGAACGGTGCAGGAGTTAAATAATGGTACGACTCACGAGGGGAAGCCCGGCACTCTCTACGCCATGAACGATCATGACCAACATCGCATGCGGGCGAAGACACGCATGCGAATTATATGTACTTTCCATCCCACCCTCACCGGCGATGAGGTGCACGACGCCAACGGTTCGCTATGAGCGATCTAGCCGAACAGTCATGACAAGGATCGGCGTTTTGGGGTTCGGAGAGGCTGGCTCGATGCTTGCCAAGGTCCTCGCCGATGCGGGTGCCGTTGTCGACGCCTACGATCAGGCGTGGGATCGAAGCGACGCTGAGCGTTTACGGAAGCATTCTGCCGATCATAGCAACATAAAATGTTGCTTGCTGCCAGAATTGCTGGCGTCAGCGGAGATCATCCTATCGACGGTGACAACCGACGCCGCGCTGGATGTGGCAAACGCTTGTGTGCCCAGCTTGCGACCACAGCAGATCTACTGCGATCTCAATTCAACCGCGCCCGCCGTCAAGCTTCGGCTTCATGACCTACTCAGGCCCACCGGCGCTGAGTTTGTCGAGGGCGCAATTCTTGGGGCGATCGGCATAACTGGTGCCAACACGCAGATCTTGCTTGGCGGCACCCGAGCGGGGGCATTGTCCCAAACACTTAATAGATTTGGCTTGAATACATCGCCTTACAGTCGCGACATCGGCAAGGCGTCTACGTTTAAGATGCTTCGCAGCATTTTCTCGAAAGGTCTGGAAGCGCTTATCATCGAATTCTTGATGGCTGGCCACAAAGCGGGTTTACAGCACGATCTCTGGCAGGAGGTTGCAACGCTCATGACTGAGCGCGGCTTCGAGGATGTAGCGCGCAACTGGGTATGTTCGCATGGTGTGGCGCATGAAAGGCGGTACCATGAAATGGTCCAGGTGATCGATCTTCTAAAGCACATGCAGTTCGACCCAATCATGACCGAAGCAACGAACCGGTTCTTCGAGCGATCCACGGACCTGCAACTTTCTCGTGATTTCGTCGGCAAGCCTGACCTTATGGATGATGTCATCGAAGCGCTGTTGCGCCACACGTCGCAGAGGCATTCTCAATGAAAAAAAATCGAATGAAATCCAAACTACTGGCCGGTCAGGCGGCGTTAGGCTGCTCGATCATGGTGCCATCACCACAAATGGTCGAGATGGTAGGGCATACCGGTTTCGACTGGGTGTTGATCGACCTGGAGCATGGGACGATTGATTTGGAGACGGCCGAGCTGATGATTATGGCCGCAGAGGCGGCCGGTATTACGCCGATTGTTAGGCCCCAGACTAATCGAAAACAGGATATCTCCCGGGTCATGGATCGTGGGGCCATGGGCGTGCAGGTCCCTCATGTCAATAATGTGGAAGATGCGCGGCAAGCGGTCTCGGCCGTCAAATTCGGCCCGGGAGATAACCGGGGTGTCGCCGCCGGCACGCGCCCCGACAGTTATGGCCTATCCAAGTCCATGGATGAATTTATGAAACACAGCAACGAACAGACGCTTGTATGCGTGCAACTCGAGCATGCCGCCGCGATCGAGAACGTCGATGAGATCCTCAAGGTGGAGGGCGTGGACGTATTTTTCATAGGCCCGTCCGATCTGTCCCAATCGATGGGGCATCCGGGCAATCCCAAAGCAGAACCGGTGAAAAATGCAATCGCGCGTACACTGCTAAAGATAACGGCTGCCGGCAAGATACCGGGCATGCCGGCCTCGGTAGATAATGTCGACGCTATTCTTAGCGCGGGTGTCAGGTACACCTACACGCATCTGCCAAAGCTTGTTGGAGCCGCCGCATCTGAATTCTTCAAGAAGGCACGGAGCTAAGTTCACGGACCGCTCTGAAAAAGGGCGGGGCATCCCGACCGCGCCAAATCCAGTGACTGAGAGATTTGGTAGCATCAGATCTTACAAGGATGCAACGTATTCGCGCATAAGACGGCGCGTACGTGCATCCGGAAGCGTGCCCACCCCAGCCCCCATGTTATCGACCAAGTGATCGGGATCGCTCGTCGCCGGGATGACACAGGTGATGGCGGGATGGGCGAGGATGTATTTGAGCGAGAATTGGGCCCAGCTTTTGCAGTCGAATTCGACTGCCCATTCGGGCAGCGGTTTGCCTTTGACCCTCCTGAACATGGCGCCATTCTCGAAAGGCCGGTTAGCGAGGACCGCGATGCCTCTGTCGGCAGCGAGCGGCAGTAGTCGCTCCTCGGCGTTGGGCTCGGTAAAAGAGTAGTTAAGCTGCACGAAATCGAGTTTTGTGTTTCGCATCAGGCGTTCGAGCGCCTCGAAAGCCGATACCCGGGAATGGGTGATGCCGATGTAGCGCACGTGCCCTGCATCTTGCCAGCGGCGAAGGTTGTCGAGCTGGGTATCGACATCCACCAAGCTATGTACCTGTATCAAGTCGAGCGGGCGTTTCTTGAGCAGCCGCGTGGACCTTTTCAACTGTTCGACTCCGGCTTGCTTGCCGTGGGTGCGGATCTTGGTGGCCAAGAACAACTGTTTGGTTAGGGCGAGTTCACTGACCAGATTGCCGATGACCGTTTCGGCATTGCCGTAGATAGGTGCGGTATCGACGAGCGTTCCACCGCAGGCGACGAAGCGACGCAGCACCTCCCGCAGTGGCCCCAGGTTTTGCCCGTTGTCGGTCTCGAACTCATCAGAGGTGCCAAGACCCACCACCGGTATCTGCTCCCCGCTACCGGGGATTGGCCGTTTGAGAATCGAATCGCTTTGCACTGCTTTGGAAGTATCCCAGCGTGAAGCGAAGCCGGCCGCGAGCATTAATTTCAAAAAGGTGCGTCGGCCGAACCCGATGCCAATATTGTCATTCGTTCGATTATCCATCATCACAGCTTCCCTTTTAGAGTCTCGATCAAGCATATCTCCAGCCACGGCCGGTGTCTCGCTCCAGCAACCCCTGTTTAAGTGATCGGCAGCCAACAATCCTTGTACATTCATTCTTTCATGGAAGTGGCTAGAACTTCTGGTTGCGCTATGGTGAGGATGTGTCGGCCGAACGCATCGTCTTCACCTTCAAGTAACTCAGGTAACAATGTGCGAAAATCCTCTCTTCGGCACCATTCCCTCATGTCGTCTTCCCACGACAGCCAGCGGCGTTTCGCGTCCCGACCCATGTTCTCCGCGTAAAGTATGATGTAGGCCTTCTCGAAGAGAGACACCAACATCCTAAAGATGACCTCGCGCCGCTCCGCTTGTTCCTCTGAAAGGGTCGGCGGCTTTCTGGGTCGTCTCAAGAGCAAAAGATCGGCATTGTCCAGCACCAATCTCAAGAAGTTGTCATATTCTTCTGAAAGATGTCGATGTAGTTCATTTTCTTCGTTGGATCGCCGCCTTCTATGCTCGTACACGAACACGCAGATAGCCGCTGGAAAACCTAAGATCGTGACTACATAGCTTAACGCCTCTAGCCAAACCATTGTCGCCTCTCTTGTTTGTGGTGGTGCGTAGACAACTTAGCAGTTCTCGCGCGTCACCGAGATCTCTTTGACGACGGACGATGCTATTTGTAGAGCTCCTGCAGGCAGGTCGTGAGCGCCAAATACTCGGAATTGGGCATCGAGAACCAGCGCCGGAACTCTGCGATTGAGATATCACCGCCAACGTAGTTCTCGAGGAAGATTCGGCTCGCGGAATTCATTCGTCTCGGTAAGGCACAGTCCTCATCCGAGGTGTCTTCCGGCGGTGTGGGCAGGGGATTCGATGCAACCATCGCCGAACCCGCGTCAGTAGCGTCGAGCCGCGTGGCCAAATCTGCGTGGCCTCTCTCTCTCGCTCTCTGCGCCGGCGTCAGCAGATGCTCATCGAGCGCGTCCTTGTTTGCACCGTGTGCGATCAGCGTCTTGGCGGTGATCCATTGACCGCCGTCGGCGGCCCAGTGAAGCGGTGTGCCGTAGAGCTTGCTGTGAGCATTGACGTTGGCGCCACCAGCTAAAAGAACCACAATCGTTTCTACGTGTCCGTGTCTTGCAGCCAGGTGAAGCGGGGTGATGCGAAGACCGGGTGTGCCCACATTCACGCCAGCACCGTTTTCGACGAGGACGGTTGAAAGTCGAGAGTCGCCCTGGCGAGCGGCGTGGTGAAGCGCGGTGTTGCCTTTACGGTCTCGGGCATTGACGTCTGAACCGAGCACGATCAGAAACGCGGCCACGTCTGGCCGGCGGCTTCTCGCTGCCCAGTGCAATAGCGTACGCCCACTGGAATCCTTAGCGTTTACATCCGCGCCCCGTGACACCAAGTATTTGGCCACCGCTGGATGCCCGAGCAGCACGGCATGATGAAGCGGTGTGCGGCGCCGTTGGTCGGTGGCATCGACGGCTGCACCTGCGTCAAGCAACATACGCGATATGTCGACACGGCCGGCATACGATGCCCAATGCAGTGGCGATCCGTAGCGCTCGCTGTTGACGTTGGCATCAGCGCCGTTTTCGAGCAGCAGCTCGACTAGTGTTGCATCGCCACGGCTGGCTGCCTGGTGTATAGGTGCGATGCCATGGCGATCGACGGTATTGACGTCGATGCCTTCACGGATGAGCAACGCCGCAAGATCATGCTGGCCGAACTCTTGGGCCCAGTGAAGCAGGCTGGCGCCATCTCGATTCTGCACCGCCAGCGATGCACCACGCTCCAGCAGCTTGAGTACTTCAGCGCCATCACCGCGCTCAATCGCGTTAAACAGTTGGACACCTAGACGTGCACCGGACAGATACAGGTACAGCACCCAGGCCAAGACCACAATAATAGGCATAATGGCAAGTGCGAGGCGCGCACGCTTGCTAGCCGGGCGCTCGTTCCACCACTCACCATAATTAGGTCCGAGCATCGTCGAGATTATACACGCGTGCGCTGCCGGGATGCCGCGCAGAAGTATCTGCTTCGAAATCCACCTGTGCCGAGTAGTTCTATTGCTTTTGAGTGGAGATCGCGGTGAAGTGGAGTCACAAGCTTTCAGCGCGATGGGGAATCGTGTCAATTATCGAACGCAGACCGATGAAACGCACCCCAGAAGAACGGGCCCAGCGGGAACGATTTGACGCCCTCTATCTAAAAGCTCAATCACCCATTATGTTATCGATCGAGCGCAGTGTTTGCGGTTGCGACTACGGCGGCAATAGTTGGACCACCCGCGATGAAGCACAACAAATCAGTACACGCTTAGGATTGCGACCGGGCTTACGTCTCCTGGATGTGGGGGCGGGCTCCGGTTGGCCGGGGCTATATATGGCCGAGACCAGTGGTTGCGATATTACGCTCGTGGATCTTCCATTAACGGGTCTTCGCATCGCGGCTGAAAGAGCGGCTAAGGATTGTATCCCAGGCGCTTGTTGGGTTGCCCTGGCCGATGGGGCGTATCTGCCGTTCTGTGATGACAGCTTCGATGCGGTTAGCCACAGTGATCTCCTCTGCTGTCTCAGGCCAAAGCGTCTCGTTCTAGAAGCCTGCCAACGGGTAATACGTGCCGGCGGGCGCATGGTATTTACCGTAATCTCTGTGACACCGGGGCTGGCAGGTGAAGACTACCGTCGGGCGGTGGAAAATGGCCCCGAGTTCATCGAGTCGGACATCGATTATCCAAGCTTGCTCCATCGGACGGGTTGGATCGTTCTCGATTATCAGGACGTTACGTTGGACTATGCCGCGTCATGCGGCCGCCAACTTCGCGCGGATGAAGAACGAAAAGACGCATTAACAAAGCTTATCGGTGCCACCGAGTTTGATGAACGACTGGCCGACTGGCGATCGAAGCTTTCAGTTTTAAATGAGGGTCTCCTGCGGCGTGAGCTGTTTGTCGCCACGCCAGCTTAAGCGACAAACGGAACAGGCGCTGATAAGCATTTGGCTTGCTATGTGTCTTTGATCGCTCCTTCCATGTCGCCTACTAGGGCGGTGGCCTTGTCGCCGAACATATGCATGTGCTTTTCGTGATGATGTTCGGCCGAATGGGCAAACATGTTGCCGATGACAGTCTCGTTGGTGTCACCCGACGTTATGAAATCACAATCTACGCCGAGGTCCCTGCAGCGAAGACTTTTCATACGCATATCCTCGGTTCAATCATCGCATCTCTGATTACAACACAATACGCACCGCTAAACCAAAAGCGCCGTTGCTCGACCGTTCTCGATCCCAAAACACGTTTGCACTGATGAGGACGTTATACGTCGATTTTTTTCACGCGCAGGCAAACGGGAGGATGAGGCGGAAGGTGAGCGTTACGCAGAAGGCCGCCGTTTGGCGGCCTTCTATTTTTTAAATGCTGGTCGGGACTACTATTAACGCAGCTTTTCGTTAAGGAATTCGGTAAACAAAGCCCAGGCCTTGCGGTCGGCCTCTTCGCGGTAACGCTCGCTGCCGAACACTGTAAAGGCGTGCGGTGCACCACCGTAGGTTACCATCTGATGCTTAACCCCGGCGGTTTCCAGTTGATTTGTTAGGGCCGCGAACTGGTCCATGGTGACAACAGTATCGGCGCTGCCATGCATAACCAGGATGTCTCCCTTTGTTTGGGAATAGTTTTTTCCATCCGGTGTTTTGAGACCACCGTGGAAGGTGGCGAAGCCCTTTAGGTCAGCTCCGGCGCGGGCCAGTTCCAGAACGGCGGCGCCGCCAAAGCAATAACCCATGGCTACGGCGTTACCGGTATTGGCACCCTCGTTGGCGGCGGTCTCGAGTGCGCCAAACATCAGTGCACGCATCTTGTTGCGGTGTTTGTAAAGTTCACCGGTATGTTGGCGCTTATCCTCGACCTTTGTCGGCCGCACTCCAGCGCCGAACAGGTCAGCGGCGAACACTGCATAGCCCATTTCCGCCAGCATGCTAGCGCGTTTTACCTCATAATCCGTCAGTCCATCCCAGTCATGGATGAGCAAGACCAAGGGTGCGTTCTTAGCAGGTGATATGTAATAGCCTTCGTAGCTTGCCCCGGCTACGTTGTATTTGACGTGTTCACCCGCGGCGGCCCGCGCAATGAGCGGTTGCAGCGACATGGCAACAATGATGGCAGAGATCCAAATACGCATGACATTTATCCTCCTAAGTTATTCGATTCTCCGGGTCGTTGCCCGCAAGCCCAGGGGCAGCGAGCAAGTATACGCGATGTTTCGTACATACAAACCTGCTCCGTGTCCCCGCATTTGGCGACCAAGTTCAACCGCGGGCAGCGACACTTACGCCACACGCAAGAAAATGGTCAAATCTAGTAGCATGTCGTTGCTACACCTTGTGTTTTGAGCTAGGAAACGCTGCCATGACACGCCCAGCACTAACTGGAATCCGCGAGGCCCTGGAGCGATTGCGACCACATCTGCCAGCCACGCCTTTGCTGCACTCGGATCTCGTATCGCGCGCACTCGCCGCCGACGTGTGGCTCAAGAACGAGACGATCACGCCTATTGCTTCGTTTAAGTTTCGCGGTGCGCTTAACGCCATGATCAAGGCTAAGGCCGAAGGCGCTCGTGGAGCCGTAACCTCGTCGACCGGCAACCACGGGCAGGGCGTCGCCTATGCGGCGCGGGTGCTGGGCGTGAGTGCCGACATCTTTCTTCCCGATCCTGCCAACCCGATAAAGGCCGCCATGATTCGAATGTTTGGCGGTACGGTTCACGTGACCGGCGATGATATCGATGAGGCCAAAGATGCCGCCCTTCAGTTTGCTGATGATCACGGCGGCTTGTTTCTTGATGATGGTGAAGATGTAGACATTATGGAAGGAGCGGGCACGGTGGGACTAGAAGTCGCAGAAGCGCTATCCGACATCGATTTGCTCGTTGTGCCCCTGGGGGGTGGCAACCTTACTGCCGGTTGCGCAACAGCGCTTAAGGCGATTCAACCCCAGGCACGAGTCGTCTCTGTGCAGGCAAAAGGTTCGCCAGCCGTAACAAAAAGTTTTCACGCCCGTAAAATCGTTGAGCACCCCATCGACACGCTAGCCGATGGGTTGGTCACGCGTGTACCGCCGACGCTGGCGCTGAACGTGCTCTGGGATCTATTGGACGACGCCTGGCTTGCTAGCGATGAGCAACTGCTTGCCGGGGTGCATACGCTGGCCGAGTGCGCCCATATCCTGGTGGAGCCAGCCGGCGCCGCGGCGCTAGCGGGTGTCTTTGCCAACCGCGAAGGTATTAGAGGCAAGCGAATCGTGCTCATCCTCACTGGTGCCAATATTGCAATGGCCCAGCTCGAGCAGGCGATGGCGACTCGTCCGTTTTTCTCTATCGACACATAGTTCCAGCGGATGTGGGTCGTCACGCGCCTGGGGCAAACATGTAACATGTAAGGTGAAATTAACCCGGGTCGGTGTCATCTCGAATCAGACGTCGTATGTTTGGTTGCGCTGAGAACTGCGGCCAAACGCTCGGGCTGATCTGAACCGAGGAGGTAGGTCTTTCCTTGCGCTGTGGTCAACCGCACACCGGAATTGCCTTGGAGAAAGAATGCCATCATCTCGCGATTGCGTCGGATACCATAGCCGCCAAAATCCGCCAGCGGTGAAAAACTGTGTACGCCGACTTCGGTGAGATCTTCGACCTTGAGTTTCAACAAAGGAATTCCGATCAAGCCTCCGCGCACCGTGAGACGACTGGGTGTGACAGTGGTGCGAAATCCCCCCGAGCATGTCAGAAGCACGGTTGCGCCCATCAGTATTGCGAGCGGGGGCGCCCACGGGTTGTCGCCCCACGAGCTGATACCTAGCACAAGAAGTCCGGCGCCAAACAGGGGAAAGAGCCAGCGGGTGTATCGCGGATTTTGCGACTCCCAGTAGGCCCATTTCTTGCCCGCCATCGGCGGAATCCGAATTTGTCCGACGGGCTTGTTCGTGTCTTTGGGATCTGGTACGGATGCGGCTAACCGATGAGGTCGGGCGATCTCGAGTACGGTGGCTGCAATCGCGCCCACCATCACAAACCCGAACATCTGCCACCAGTCAACACGGACGATGTGAGGCTGGTCCTCGAGTGTCGCTATGTACTGAAGGCTAGTTACAGTCAAGAAAGCTACGAGGAGTTCGTCGGCGAGGGAAAACCAGTTAAAGCGTTTGTGCTGCTCGCTCCGTGCCCAGGTTTCATCGACCGCGAGCGAAATGCCAATCGCAGCCAGTGAAACGAACGAGATAATGATAGGCATTTCCCACGACGATCCCCATCGATCGGGTAGGCCGTTGCCGCCAAAGTGCACGGGGGCCGGGTCCGGCAACGGCCAGGCCCGCCAGAAGGCGGTCACCGTGATTGCAACGAGGAGGACGGCTGGCACGTGCGTCCAGAGCGGGTGATGAAGTCTCATTTTTCATTCCTCGTCAGTTTTTTCCTAGAGTTCAAAAGCTGGCCGACTAAAGTCTTGAAGTCAGTCGACGTTAGTCCCAGATGCGTCGCCTCGGTGATGAGTTCCTCGAGCCGACCGGTCAATTTCGCTTCGACCTCCTCGCGATTAGCGGGCTTGCGTCGCGGCCTCGCGACCCTGGCGCGCCGACCCAGTCTGAGGCGGATCACATCCTCATCCCGGAGCTTCTGGTAGGCGCGGTGGACAGTGTGCAGATTGATGCCGAGGCTGTCGGCTAACTCCCGTACTGACGGTAGCTCGGCATCTGGAAGCAGGGCTCCGGTGGCGATCTGCTCTTTTATCTGTGCGACGAGCTGGGCATAGATCGGCCGGGGGTCCCGTTCGTCGAGGGAGATCAGCACCGCCGTCTCCATTGCCCAGAGCAAGTTGCCGTGGAGATCGCTAGATTCATTTACGCCCGTTCGGTCTGGCCTATACCGCTAAATTGTCTCATGTTCTTCTGTTATAGAACAGTTATAACAGATTGCAAGCCCCCAACTCAGAAAAGATGATAAGTCACTGATTTAGTGAAGATATAAATTGTCTGCGGTTGGCCGGAGTCTGGGTGTCCCATGCCGTCATTGGAGCAGATGGCTCGCGGCTATCCGAAAGACCCATCGCTCACCCAACCCCGGCTTGCTATTGGCGGCAAGCTCGACGCCATGGCCTTCATGTTTCGTATGATGCTGAGCCGTGTCTCCGACCTGGATCAGTGTGAGCGCGACCACCCGGTGCGCAAGCAACCTCTGCTTGCACATGACAGCAAACACTGGCGTGCGACTGCTGAATGACAACAAGCTAATCTGCTGCTACTTAATTCCGATTTGAAACCAGTGTTCGCAGCCGTCAATCGCAATGCGGTCAATACTTAGGACAGGTTTGGCGGGACGTTGAGCACTTCACCACTCAGGAGCGGGCAGCCCTTCTCTAGGTCGCTGCGTGTAGCTATCGCCGGAAAGCGAACGGCTTGCTGATCACTTCGTGAGGGGACATTATCCTGTCCTGATCGTAGGTGGCTTGGCGCCTACCCTTAGGTAGGTGAGGGTTGAAAAAATGGACGTTGGCAATATCGTACCGCGCGCGGATTTTCTCGATCTGGCGGAGATCAAACGTCTCCAACAGGCGCGCTGGGCACATCAGGCAGAGTACGTCCAATCATCATCGGCGTTCTATCGCGAGTATCTCAATGGGCGGCAGCTAGCCAGTAGTTTGGATGGGCTGGTAGATATTCCGTTTACGGACAAGGAAATGATCCGTAAAGACCAGCAAATGAATCCACCCTTCGGTTCCTACCTGGCAAGCGCTGCCGAGGAAATTTCGCGCATCCATCGCACATCTGGCACAACCGGCGTGGCCATGAATCTCGCTTTGAGCCAGACGGATGCGATCATGACGGCAAAGGTAGGTGCGCGGGCGCAGGCAGCGGCCGGGCTTGGCCGTGGACATCGTGTCGTCCATTGCCTCAACTACCAACTCTGGATCGGTGGTTACAGTGATCATGCGACCCTAGAAGAAACCGGTGCCACAGTCGTTCCGTATGGGGTGGGGAGTAGCGAGGGTCTTATTCGTGCAATTCGTGAACTCGGTATCACTGCTATTTCGTGCACACCTTCTTATCCCGCTGTGCTAGAAAAAGTGATTGCAGACCGATTTCCCGACATTAGTCCCAAGGATCTCGGATTGAAGCTCGGTCTATTCGGCGGTGAGCCCGGGCTCGACGAACCGGCCTTCCGACAGCGGCTTGAAGGTACCTGGGGATTTGCTGCCCGTAATGCCAACTACGGCGTTTCCGATGTGTTATGTAATTTTGCCGCTCAAACCGACATGTGCAACGATTTACATTTCGTTGGATTGGACGTGTTGTTCGCCGAGTTGATCGACCCGGAAGACGGTAGCCGCAAGCCATGGAAGGAAGGCGAGACAGGTGAGCTGGTGCTGACCCACTTGGCTAAGCAGTGCCAGCCGCTCATCCGTTTTAGGACGGGCGATATCATTCGCCTGACCGGGACCGGAAAGGCGCCATGCGGACGCAATGCCCCGCGTTTCCGCGTCATCGGCCGCAGCGATGATATGATCGTGGTGCGCGGCTTAAATATGTTTCCAACCATGATTGCCGGTGTGATCAATCAGTTTTCGGAGTTGTCAGGCGAATATCGCATCGTGCTTGATCGCAAGCCACCCTACGATGTACTACCGGTCGAGATCGAGCTAGCGACAGGGCACGCATCCGCTCAATCATTGGCTGATGCGGTTGAGCGTGAAATAAAAAGCCAGCTCGGTGCAACGGCGCGGGTAAGCCTTCTTCAGCCACAGACTGTGCCGCGAACCGAGGGGAAAACGAAACGTGTCATAAGGACATACACATGACCGAGCAGTACCAAACAGTTCTAAGCACGATTGATGGAAATGGCGTACGGACCATTTCGCTTAATCGCCCCAAGAGCCTTAATGCCATGAACCGCCAACTTATTCATGATGTGGCACGTGCCTTTGACGATGCCAATGCGGACGACATGACGCGGGCGATCATCTTCACCGGCGCAGGCAGGGCGTTTTGTGCCGGTGATGACCGGCACGAACATGTGCATCCCGAAACCGAGGTCGAGGCCCGCGATCTCGTCGATGCTATCCAACGCGCAACACATGCAATCGTCTTCGGCAGCAAACCAGTCGTCGGCGCGATCAACGGGTGGGCGGTTGGCGGCGGGTTTGAGTGGGCAATCAATTGCGATTTCCCCATCTGGGCCGAAAGCGCCAAGGGTTTCTTTCCCGAGTTATCGCTTAACCTATTTGTCACCGGGGCGGTGACATCGCTTCTGCCGGCATTGGTCGGGCTTAACACGGCGCGAGAAATGCTGTTTCTCGGCGAACGCTATGATGCCGCCAAACTGCATGAGCTTGGAGTCGCCTGGCGGGTAGTGAGCGATGACCGGCTAATGGATGAGGCGCATGCTGTCGCCGCCAAACTGAGCGATCTGCCACCATTGTCGGTGCGAGCGATGAAGCGCGTGCTCAACCAGTGTGCCGCCAGCGACCTAAAGATCGCGTTGCGGCTGGAAACGGAGGCGACGATTGCTGGTTTTCTCGACCCGGAAACAACTAAAAGGCTGAAAGATTTCTGAGACCTCGGGCCACGTCGTGGGGAATTGGATCGGCCGAGGGTCTTTTCGTATACTGTGATCGCACCTCTCGCGGGCAGTTTGAGAGGCGCGACACCATGTCAATGCGTCATGTGTCGACCTTCGTTGGAGGAGGAACTGAATGAAAAAAACAAGCTTGAATTTTGCATTCCGTGCGACGGCTACGTTATTTGTCGCAGTGGCAATGTTTGGTCTCATTGTTACGGACGCTATGGCTGGGAAAAAGCTGCGTGTGGCGGCTGTGTTTGAAACGCCTATCGAGGAGCCATGGGTGAATCAGATTCACGTAGCATTGAAACAGGCGGAGAAAGAGCTCGGCATCGAATACACCTGGTCGGAGAGTGTGAAGTCAGCCGACTTCGCGCGGGTCATGCGTGAGTACGCCGAGGGTGGTTATGATCTCATCATGGGTGATGCATTCGGCGCCGAGCGTATCGCACGGCGCGTTGCCAAGTCTTACCCCAAGACCGCGTTCACTTTCGGTTCGGGGATTGGGCCGGCTGAGCCCAACTTTGCGGTGTTCGATAACTGGATCCATGAACCTGCCTATCTCGCGGGTATGATCGCGGGCAAGATGACCAAGAAGAACAAGGTCGGCGCGGTAGCGGCGATGACTATTCCCGAGGTGAACCGGCTGTGCAATGCGTTTTGCACTGGTGCTAAGGAAGTAAACCCGGCCGTGAAGTGTAAGTTCTCTTTCATCGGATCGTTCTTTGATCCACCGAAGGCCAAGGAGGCGGCGCTCGCACAGATCGAGCAAGGGGTAGATGTTATTTATGCTGAGCGTTTTGGTGTCATCGAAGCAGCTACCGAAAAGGGAATCCCTGCCATCGGCAATATGTCGGATCAATATGAGCTCGGCCCTGGCACTGTGGTGACGAGTGTGGTTTGGGATATGTACCCGACCGTCAAGCAAGTCGTGAATCAGGTAAAGGCCGGTGTCTTCACATCCCAGGACTTCGGGCAATTCTCCTTTATGGGTAAGAGTGGGTCTTTTCTCGCGCCCTATCATAAGTGGGATAGCAAACTCCCGAGCGAGGTAAAGGATTTGGTTGCCAAGCGCAAAGAAGAGATATTGGACGGAACTTTCCGCGTTCCGATCGATGAAAGCGCGCCCAAGTCCGAGTAGTCAGCAAACGCGCATCTAATTCAGGGCGCCCCGCACGAGGCGCCTCGATCCTATGTGGAACAGTCTAGCGTATCGGGATCAGACTCGAGACCGGGTCGCGCCAACATGAACATGACAGATTCTCCGCTCCCGCTACTCGAGATGCGTGGCATCGACAAGCACTTCGGTGGCGTGCACGCAAACAAATCCGTAGACCTGCAATTGTTCCGTGGCGAGGTGCTGGGTCTGTTGGGCGAAAACGGTGCCGGCAAAACTACGCTGATGAACATCTTGTTCGGCATGTACCAAGCCGATGCTGGCACCATCGCTATAGAAGGGCGGTCCGTGTCCAATCACACGCCGGCGGATGCGTTGGCTTTGGGGATCGGAATGGTCCACCAACACTTCCACCTCGTACCGCGACACAGTGTGCTAGAAAACCTCATGGTGGGGGAACCGGGGCGACGAGGCATATTGGATGAAGCCACGGCAAGAAAGCGGTTACATCGAATTGGTAGTCACTACGGACTCGAGCTGGATCCGGCGCGCGAGGTCTCAGAGCTTACGGTCGGAGAGCAACAACGCCTCGAGATCGTTAAGGCGCTCTTTCGCGGCGCCAAGATTCTGATATTGGATGAGCCAACGTCAGTATTGACGCCGCAACAAACGGAAGGGCTGTTCCAAGCCGTGCGTGCCATGGTCGCCGACGGTGTTGGCGTTATCTTCATAAGCCATAAGCTACATGAAGTATTGAGCATCGTGCACCACGTAGCAGTTATGCGGCGTGGCGAAATGGTGGCGACAGTGACCAACGACGATTCCGTCACGCACCGGCGACTGGCCGAGCTAATGTGTGGTCGCGAATTGCAGCCGTTGACGAAGCCCGCGGTCGAGCGTGGGCGAGCACTGCTGCGCCTCGCGAATATAATCGTCGATGGCGGACGTGGTCATCTACCGAAGCTGCATGATGTCAGCCTTAATGTGCACGCGGCGGAGATTGTCGGGGTGGCCGGTGTTTCCGGAAACGGACAGCGTGAGTTGGCGGAGGTAATCGCGGGCGTATTGATGCCGTCAAGCGGACGCATCGAAGTCGATAGCGTGCTAGTGGATCGAGCGAGCCCCAGGATTATGCAACAACACGGCGTCGCCTACGTCCCGGAAGACCGCATAGGCGATGGGTTGCTCACCACCTTACCGCTTTCTGACAGCATGGTGTTGCCACGCGTGCATCAGTCACCCTTTAGCCGTTTAGGCTGGTTGAATGGTCAAGCGATTCGACAGTTCGTCAAGCAGCAGATAGAAAGGTTCGATATTCGTGGCGCCGGCATAAGCGTGCGTACCGGCATGCTCTCAGGTGGCAACCTACAAAAGGCATTGCTAGCACGTGAGCTTGCTTTTAACCCGTTGGTACTAGTGGCGTCACAACCTACACGCGGACTCGACGTGGCGGCAGTGGAGTTTGTGCATAATCGTTTCTTGGAGTTGCGTGCAAACGGGTGCGGCGTCCTTCTTATTAGCGAAGATTTGGAAGAACTATTCGCGCTCAGTGATCGCATTCTAGTGATGTATGAAGGCCGTATCGTTGGTGACCTAGAAACCAAAGAGACCACGCCGACAGCGATCGGATTGCTTATGGCGGGTTCCACGGAGGCGGCATAAAAGGCCTGGCGGTATCGTGAAACTAGTCCTCGAACCTCGGGCTCATACCCCGACCTGGCTCAATATCAGCCTGCCGGTGTTGGCGTTGCTGGCGACATTAGTGCTTTGCAGCGGACTTATCATCGCGGCCGGTGCCGGCGTACTGCCGGCCTATGGCGCGCTATTTAAAGGCGCCTTCGGTGGTAAATTCAACTTCGTTGAAACGCTGGTCAAAGCGGCGCCGTTGGTTTTCACGGGACTGGCGGTGGCAGTAGCGTTCCGCGCTAAGTTCTGGAACATCGGTGCCGAGGGGCAGTTGCTAGCAGGGGCTATGGCCGCCGCCTTTATCGGCGCGCGCGAAGCCTTACCAGTTTGGTCGCTGGTGCCACTGATGATTATCGCCGGCTTTGTCGCCGGCGGTCTTTGGGCGACCTTGCCCGCCGTTTTGAAACTGCGCTATCGGGTCGACGATGTGGTTGCCACCCTGATGCTTAATTTCGTCATGCTCTACTTGATGTTGGCGCTGGTCGATGGCCCGTGGAAGGACCCACTCAGCGGCTATCCGGATTCGCCCGACATTCGCATGGATGCTGAGTTTCCTATCTTGCTGCAACCTACGCGTTTGCATCTCGGCGTGTTGTTAGCCGGCATCACCGCCATCTTGGTTTGGCTGTTGATGACGCGCACTACTCTCGGTTTCGCGATTAGGGCGGTCGGTGAAAACGTACGTGCCGCCATGCATGGCGGTTTGCCGGTTAAGCGAGTTGTGTTCTTAACGGCAGCCATCTCCGGCGGCTTGGCGGGACTTGCCGGGGTTGGCGAGGTGGCGGGGCTTCACTTTCAGGTCATGGCTTCGCTGTCGCCGGGATACGGCTATACGGGAATCGTTATTGCCATGCTCGCCAGACTCAACCCGCTCGGAGTAATCCCGGCCGCGATATTCTTCGCCGCGATCGCAACTGGTGCGGAAACGATGTCTCGAACAACCGGCGTGCCAGTCTTCTTGGCCGATGTGATCCAAGGCGCGTCGTTGATCTGTATGCTGGTGGCACTGCTCTTTACTACTTACCGATTGCGCGTGCGCGGCGGTGCAACAACCGAAATAGGTAATGTGGAGTCCTAACCATTAGCGAAATTTTGCAACAAGTGTTTCAAGTCGGCTTCTTTGCCGCCATGATCCGCATCGCTGCGCCCTTACTGCTCGCCACTTTGGGTGAAATGTTTAGTGAGCGTGCCGGTGTTCTCAATCTCGGTATCGAAGGCATCATGTTGTTGGGGGCGATGACAGGTTTTTGTGCTGCCTACTTTAGCGGCAACCTGTGGATCGGTATCGCCGCTGCTGCCGCGACTGGCATCGTTTTTGGGGCACTCATGGGTTTCTTAACGGTGACGCTTGGCTTGAGCCAACACGTTTCCGGCTTGAGTGTCACGTTAGTCTGCAGCGGCCTTGCCTTCTATGGTTATCGGTTGATATTCGGTCAACCTTCACAACCGCCCAACGTCGAAGCATTCGAGGCCTTAAGCGTGCCGCTGTTATCGGATATTCCGTTCTTCGGTCCAGTGCTATTCGATCATTTGGCGTTGGTCTACATCGGATTTCTATTGGTGCCATTCGCCGCGTTCTTGCTGTATCGCACACCGTGGGGATTGAGCCTGCGCACGGTTGGCGAAAATCCCCATGCTGCGGCGTCGGCCGGCGTGCGTGTCGCCTGGGTCCGTTATCAAGCGTTGATGATATCTGGCGCACTTTTCGGTGTCGGCGGGGCTTACTTTTCCCTAGCGCAGTTCAACGCCTTCACTTTCGGGGTGATCTCCGGTCGCGGCTGGGTATGTATTGCATTGGTGGTACTGGGCCGCTGGCATCCATGGCGGTGCGCCGTGGCGGCACTACTTTTCGGGGCGGTGGATGCATTGCAGTTGCGCCTACAGTCTAGCGGCGTCATTGATCTGCCGTATCAGATTTTCCTCATGCTGCCGTTTGTGGTTACGGTTGCCGCCATGGCGGTGCTGGCGCGTAATGTACGGGCGCCAGCCGCGCTACTGATCCCCTACCGCAAGGAGGAGCGCTAAGGCGTGAGAAATCGCTGCACGTAGACTAATATTGGTGTATATTTTGCGATCTTTTCCGGGCCCTTCCAGTTTAACGTTCAAGGGATACAACGAGCTAGGCGATGCGAGCCATGCTGGTCTCAGCATCATCCGGAGACTTTTTCTGTGAGCGCTAAAAAGCAGTCCCCTAAGCACATTAAACTCACGTCTCATCCCACCACTACCCGAGAGGTGGTGCCGATAACGTGGGGCGCGAAGACAGCCGCCGAACGCGGGCCTATTATCGGCACGCTGACAGACGCGGCGAGACGAAATTCCATCGGCGCCCATTCCGGATCCTATGCGCTGTATCGAGCGCTGGCGGTGGCCGCCGGCACGCTGGACCCGGTGCACAAACCCGACCTCACCGACACCGCGCCAGCCGAGCACATAGGGCCGTTTCCGCAGTGGAGCGATGAAGACCGCATTGTATCGCTTGACCCCTACGGCCATTTGATTAGCGAGGTGTTTGCGCAGGAGTTGGCCGATGGTTGGGACATCCGTCCCACCATTGCGGTGACCAAGGCGCGGGTCAATATGCCCGAAATTAGGAACGCCGTTGCTACCGGACGTTTACAGCCCGATGGCAAGGTGCTCGCGGAAAATGGTGATGTGCGAGTGACGAAGGCAGCCATTGAGCCGGTATGGTATCTGCCCGGGATCGCAGAGCGTTTCGGCTTGTCCGAGAGTGTATTGCGTCACGCACTTTTCGAGCAATCCGGCGGCATGTACACCGAGCTCATCACGCGCAACGATCTCAAACTTTTCCTGCCGCCGATCGGTGGCATCAGTATTTACATGTTCGGGGACTTGGCGGCAATCACTGATCCGGAACGCACCGTAGCCTGCCGGGTTCATGATGAGTGCAATGGGTCCGATGTGTTCGGTTCGGACATCTGTACCTGTCGGCCCTATCTCGCTCACGGTATCGAGGTATGTATAGAGACCGCGCAACAAAATGGAGTGGGACTTATTGTATATAACCGTAAGGAAGGCCGAGCCCTGGGAGAAGTTACCAAGTTCCTAGTTTACAACGCGCGCAAACGCCAGGAAGGCGGCGATCGGGCGGAGACTTATTTCGAACGAACAGAATGTGTAGCCGGTGTTCAAGATGTGCGTTCTCAGGAACTGATGCCAGACGCACTTCATTGGCTGGGTGTCAGCCGCATCGACCGCTTCGTGTCTATGAGTAACTTGAAACACGAGGCCATCGTGCGCCAAGGTATCGAAATCGCCGAGCGAATCCCGATTCCAAAAGCACTTGTTCCCGATGACGCCAGCGTTGAAATGGAAGCCAAGAAGGCGGCCGGTTACTTTAGCGAGGAACCGCTGTCAAGCGACGAAGAGCTGAAGGTCGCCAAGGGACGCAATCTGCACGATTAGCGTTGAGGCTGCCATGAGCCACGCTGCTAAAGCAGTTGCCGCGCTGCGAACACCGAGGGCCGTGCGCGAGCGCTGCACGGAGCTACTCGGCCTGGCGGAAGACGGAAACCTTCCACACTTTTTGCTACAGCCGGAGCGCCTAAAGGATGCTACGCGTTTCGTTTGTGGCACGATTCGAGATAACTATCCCGACCTCGACATTCCCTTTCATAGCCGCTGGCGTCATTTCAGCGCTGGTGGATTGGATCGTTGGCAGACGTTGGCAAACACCGCCACTCCGATCGATGCAGACGAGCTTGCACGTATCCGCATAGATCTCGCGGTTACCAGCGTATTGCTAGACGCAGGGGCTGGCGATGCTTGGCGATACGTTGAACCCAGCACGACTAAAGTATTTAGTCGCTCAGAAGGACTAGCGATTGCAAGCCTCAATTTGTTCGCGAGTGGTGCGTTTTCGAGTCAATCGGAATCGCCACTGCGCGCAGACGCGGCGGTGCTGGAGGATTTCGAGCGGTCCAAGCTCGAGCGGGCGTTCCAAGTGTCAGCCGACAATCCCTTAGTTGGTGTCGATGGTCGTGCCACGCTTATTAAGTCCCTTGGCCGGTGCTTGCGGCAACACCCGGCGCTTTTTGGTTCACAATCACCGCGTGTCGGTAACCTGTATGACTATTTGAAGGGGCGAAGCGTTGCTGGCGTACTACCGGCGAGCCGCATACTGGATGCCGTGCTTGTCGGTCTCGGCCCGATATGGCCGGGGCGTGTCGCGCTCGGCGGCATCAATCTGGGGGATGTCTGGCGACACTCAATGGTGCACAGAGACGACGAGACGAACGGGTTAGTGCCGTTTCATAAGCTATCGCAGTGGCTCACCTATTCGCTGGTTGAGCCCCTCGAGGATGCTGGTATGCGGGTCAGTGGGTTGCAAGAACTCACGGGTCTGGCCGAGTATCGAAACGGCGGACTATTTATGGACCTCGATGTGTTGGTACTCAAAGATCCCCGTGTCCAAGGAGAATCCCACGATGTGGCCTCGGAACTGGTAGTGGAATGGCGTGCCCTTACCATTGGCTTGTTAGATCGACTCGCATCCCTGGTACGCAGCGAGTTTGGCACGGATGCAGATTCTCTACCGCTGGCGAAGGTACTCGAGGGTGGTACCTGGATCGCCGGGCGCCGACTCGCTTTCGAGCGCAGACCCGGTGGTACAACACCAATTCGGGTCACCAGCGACGGGACGGTGTTTTGAAGTGCATACACAATTGAATAATTAGAACGAACGAGTGCTACCATTAGCGCTCGTTACAATAAGAACCAGCACGTGTCAGCCGTGTTGACCCTGCAAACGTACGACTCAGGACCCAAGAGCCATGGCCCAAGTAACCGTTATCGATCATCCCCTGGTGCAACACAAACTTTCACTGATGCGTCGCAAGGAAACACCAACCGCCAGTTTTCGACAATTGTTGCGCGAAATTTCTTTATTGCTTGGCTACGAGGTTACGCGCGACCTGCCTACGGGGACGGAAAAAATAGACACACCACTTGCACCCATGGATGCGACGGTACTAACTGGCAAGAAGTTGGTGCTCATATCGGTGTTGCGGGCGGGCAATGGTTTGCTCGAAGGTATGCTCGACCTGATTCCTTCGGCTCGGGTAGGACATGTAGGACTGTACCGCGATCCGCACACACTGGTGGCAGTGGAGTACTACTTTAAGGTTCCCGAAGAACTTTCCGAAAGGCCAATCATTATCGTCGACCCCATGCTCGCTACCGGCAATTCGTCGATCGCCGCCGTACAGCGTATCAAAGAGGCCGGCGGAAAACATATCAAGTTTGTGTGTCTGTTGGCAGCGCCAGAAGGTGTCAAAGAGTTTCAGGAAGCACACCCTGATGTTCCTATCTTCACTGCTGCTATTGATGATCATCTAAACGACCACGGCTATATTCTGCCGGGGCTCGGCGATGCCGGCGATAGGCTATACGGGACGAAATAGCTCGCAGTTATTTACTCGTTACCGGAGATATCTTCGTACCAAAGCTCTGGTCGCTCGGCAATAAACCTGGACATGAGCTCGATACAGTCGCGGTCGTTGAGCAACACGACTTCTACGCCGCGTTCGCGCAAGAAATCGATGTTGCCCGAGAAATTTCGGTCCTCTCCGATTACCACGCGCCGGATGCCGAACTGGAGTATGGTGCCGGTGCACATCATGCACGGGCTCAGCGTTGTATACATGGTCACCCGTGAATAGTCCGAGCGCCGACCGGCGTTCTTCATGCAATCCGTTTCACCGTGAGATACCGGATTACCTTCTTGCACGCGGCGGTTGCGACCACGGCCGATGATCTCACCGTCTTGCACCATGATGGCGCCCACGGGGACGCCGCCTTCGTCGTACCCCGTTCTTGCCTCCGCCAGCGCTAGCGCCATGAGCTTTCGATCGTTGTCGGTTACCTTGCCAAGCGGCATCAGACTCCTCCGTTTTTGTGGGCCTCGACCCTTGTGTAGGCCCTAATTTGCGAAAGCCAGGCTAACTTTTCGGCGCGGCTGCGTCGCCAGCGCGACCCGGCAACACGAGATTGGCAATCACCCCTAGAATGCCGGCGAGCCCGATGCCCTTGAGCACCCAGTCGGCAGTGCCGATGCTCAAGCCACCGACACCCGTGACCAGGATGATAGCGATGATGGCCAGGTTGCGTGGCTGCATTAAGTCTTGTCCCGCCTTAACTAGGGTGTAAAGGCCGACGACCGTAATTGCGCCGAATAGCAGGATCAGCACGCCGCCCATGACGGGGGTTGGAATGGTTTGCAACAAGCCCCCCACCTTGCCTACAAACGCAAGCAGTATGGCTATGATTGCCGCCGAGGTCATGATGGCCGGATTGAAGGCACGGGTAATGGCCACCGCCCCCGTGACCTCGGAGTAGGTTGTGTTGGGCGGCCCGCCAAGCAAAGACGCCAGTGCGGTCGCCAGCCCATCGCCAAGTAGCGTGCGATGAACCCCGGGCTTTGCAACATAATCGCGGCCAGTGACAGAGCCAATGGCCAAGATGTCGCCGAAATGCTCGATAGCCGGTGCAATGGCCACGGGCACTATGAACAATACCGCCTGCCAATTCCACTCAGGCATAACAAATGCCGGCATCCGCAACCAGGGCGCCCCGACGACTGGTGTGAAGTTGACCAACCCGAGCACCAGCGACAGCACATAGCCGACGGCGACCCCACACAAGATCGAAAGCAGACGTAACATGCCGCGACCAAGGAGCGAAAACAGGATGGTGGCGAACAATGATACGGCAGCGACTAACATGGCGGTGCCGTATGGCACCAGCTCCGCTGCACCATCGCCGGTCTTGCCCATGGCCAAGTTGGCCGCGACCGGCGATAGAATGATGCCAATCACCATGATTACTGGTCCGATGACGACAGGTGGAAGTATGCGGTGAAGTATATCTACGCCACCCAACTTTACGACGCCGCTGAGGATGACGTAGACCACACCGGCGGCAGCCAACCCTGACAATGTCGCAGGAATCCCCCAGGTCTGGGCGCCATAGATGATAGGTGCAATAAACGCAAATGAAGACGCGAGAAACACCGGCACTTGCCCTCGCGTGAGTAACTGAAACAATAGGGTTCCAGCCCCGGCCGTAAAAAGTGCCACATTGGGATCTAGCCCGGTTAACAGAGGAACCAGGACTAGGGCGCCGAATGCGACAAACAACATCTGCGCACCTAACACGCTGGTCGACACGGTAAATCGATAGGTGGGTTCGAAAACGCTGCTTGAGTTGGACTCGTTCATTGTTTTCTCCTGCCAGATTTATTAAACGCACGATCGGGCGTATTCGCGGCCTAGTATGCCGCGACGGCGAGAGCAACGATAGACTGATGTTACTAAACGGGTGACAGGGCAATAAGTCGAGGTCTCTCCGTACGTCAGCGCTAGGTATCCCGGGAGCAGTTACCCAAAATTGGTGGAACACGCTGACTCTTTGAAACGCCGGGCAAATAAGTAATCTGGCGACATGAAGATCACGACTGACCGTTAACCGATTGCCTTACGATGTCGACAAAATTCTCGATGACTTGATCGCCTGCATCATCGTCATCATAAGCGTCGCACAGGGCTGGCTTCGAACGGGTCCAAGAAATACCCATCGTTGCTGCGCTTCCTTCTGGATGAAACTGGGTGGAATACCAATGATTATCGTACGCCAGTGCTACCACCGAGACCCTATCCGAAGTCACCAGTAGCGACGCTGCGTGCGGCACGCTAGCGACTTGCTCTTCATTGCCAAAATGAAAACGCGGCTCTAGTGCGACTGATTTGAATAGCGGAGATTCCATTCCGGCCGCGGTCAGCGAGACCGGCAGGGTTCCAGCACAAGGTGCGTTAGCTACACGAGTGACTGATGCGCCGTAATACTTACCTAACAACTGATGCGCGCCGCAGATAGCAAGCAAAGGCAGGCACTGCTCGCGCACTGCTGGCAACCACGACAAAACGGCGCGTTGCCATGGGTAGTTGTCGTGTACCGAGTTGTAGCTTCCACCGAGAATAAACCCATCCGCCGCCGATGGATCGGGCAAGCTGTCCCCACGGGGCAGGCTGCGGATTTCAAATTGAACATCACCCAAGTAATCGTAACGACGTTTGAACCACAGGCCCTCCTGATCCTTATTTACCAGACTATCGTACACAGACGCGTCATAAGTACCTGGCTCGCCCAACATCTCGATAAAAAAGACACGCAGCGTGGTATCGGGCTGACTCATAGTCTACGAACTCGGGGTGAAAACGAACGCGCATGCATCACTGAAGGCGGCAGAAGCTTTAATTTCCTTTATTTTATTCGTGTGTGGCGGGCTAAACAAATTCCTCCGGCGAGCCGCATTCAAACGACTCCGGCGTTCGGGGCCCGCCGTGATCCACGACGTGGCAGATCACGTCAAGGTAAAGGCAGCGGCGACTGAAGTTCGGGCTAGGCGCCGAAGTGAAGAATCGTCTCGCCCTCGGATACGGTCGGCGGGGCGACCTTCATGGATATATTCTCCTTAATCCAGCTGGCGGCTACCTGGATAGACGCGTCAGTACCAGTCTTATCCTGACAAACCGTCACGCTGACGCCGCCGTCACCGGTTCGAGCGAGCGTATAACTTACAAAACCAGACACACCGCGGATGAGCTCCTCCACCTCGGCACGCCTGTTCACGAGCTCATCGAAGAGCTCGGAAGCACCCTCGCCCGAATACTGTCGCACGACTACGTACATAGTTATTCTCCTCGCAAGTGGCAGGTATGTTGCGTAGCAGCGAAGCACAGGCTGCGAGACAAGTATCTGCCGCTGTTAACGAGGGTGTCAAGAGATCGAGGGAACCGTTCTCACATTGCAACATTCGTTGCAACCGTGGGGCGCGTCGTACTACTGGTTGTCGCGAAACGCCTTGTGGGCTTCGTATGCCATTTTGACGCGCTGGTAAAACATGCCGATTTCATGCTCCATACCCAGTTTGAACTTGATGTTGCAAAATTTGAGTAACGGCATAAATCGCAACACCAGCGTAAGGGCGTGCGGCGCAACGACGGTGCTGTTCAGACGCATCAGCATCTTCATACCCGCATCAATGTAGGCGATGGCGCTATCCAGGCTGGCAGCATCTGCGTTTGGCAAAACCGTCTCGCCATCGTCAGCGGCGGCGGGAAGCGTCTCTTCTTCCACTTGCGCGGTGGCATCGTCGTGATCCGCTAACTGCGATCTAATACAACCCAGCAGCTGCTTGGTGTTGAATGGCTTTAATACGAAATCGTTGGCGCCGCAGGCGTAGGCTCGTTGGCGGGTGATATCGTCTTCCGAGCTGGTGATTACTACGACTGGGATGTCGCGAAGCCCGGGATCGTCAGCCGCGCGAACCTTACATATAAATGTGTAGCCGTCCATCTCCGGCATCTGAATGTCGCTGATGACGAGTTCAATGCGGCTGTTTTGATTGACGACCCGCCACCCGGCTACCCCGTTTTCTGCCTCAATCGTGCGGAAATAGGGGGACAAACATTTGACAAGTGTGTGACGCACCACGCGCGAGTCGTCCACTACCAGGATATGGGGTTTCCGGTCAGTTGCCGCTGCCTCGGCGGGTTTTTCGCTTGAAATCTGCACAACACTGGCCCTGTTTGCTGATCCGAGTGGAATATCAAGCAATGTTTGGGCCAATTAGCGAATAACTTGGCGGATGGGGGGCAAGTACGGAGCCGGAGGGGGCCCCATTTGACGCTATTTCAAGGTGCGGCAACACCGTGCGCCGGCTGTGGCATCGGATCGAGCGCCGGCAGATCGGTGATAGAAAGCACCCTCGTCGAGGGCGGCCGGATGAAATTCTATTTCGCTCCCATCCAAGGCTCAGCATGCCAAGATGCCGCTGAGTGCGCCTCAACGCTAGGGAAAGACATCATCCAAACAAGAACGAGGCCGAGACAAACGAGACAGACAGGTAAGCCGAATTTGGCACGCGTGGTCGTGCTAACGAAAGATAATTGGCTGATAGATTCAGGATGATTATCGATTACGGCAGACTTAGTACACACCAATCCTTATGGTTTAGTCATACTTTTCTTCTATAACGATGTGCACCTGTGGCACATCAAGGCTATCCTGAAGAAGGACACGGGGACGGACAATGAGTCGATTCTGGGATAGATGGGCAACAAACTACCGCAACTGGAGAGTCGTATTGGTAGGCTTGTTGCTGTTGCCAGTTCTTATATGGGCGCTGGTGACAAATCAACGACTTGGGACCAATAGGCTGCTCACAGTTGGACATGAAACGGCAATTGTTACAAGAATTAATGAGATCGATACTAGCGAGTTGCACAGCAAACTCGGCAGTGACGTTAATATCTATCAGGGTTTTGTAGAGCTCGCGGATGGCAGTGAGATCGAGCTAGGCTTTATCCCGCCAATTCCAAAAGTAGGGGATGGCGTGCCAATCCTTGTTGAACAGTACGATGATGGAAAGATCTACTATCGCATCGATCGCCAAGAGTGGCAGATGTCTGGGCCGAAATGAGTTATTGGGTGGTTGGATATGGATCCTTCTCCGCGGGCGCGTTTAATCTTTTACGCTTAGATCGCACCGCCGCTAAGCTGATAGCCGTATCCCGATACCATTGAACCCGCAAGCCCGAGAAACACATAGATGAAAAACACTGGTTTTCGTACGAGTGCATAGACCGCAATCGCGGCCGGGATAGACGACACTGCGCCCGAGGTAACGAACGCCATCGCGGCGCCTGGCGACATGCCCATGTCCAAGAGCCCTGCCACGAGTGGAATGGCAGCATAACCATTGAGGTAAGAAGGAATGCCGACAACAGTCGCCAATGGAATGGCAAACCACTTATCTCCACCGACAATCTGCGCAATCCAGTCCGTCGGCACGTAGGCAATCATTAGGCTCTCCAGAAAAAACGCAAGCGTTAGCCACTTGAAGAGGAACCAGCCGATCGTGCGAACTTCGTCGCGGAAGGTCTTGATGCGTGATGGCTCGGCCCAAAAGCGCCAAGCCACATAGACCGGTGATGAAGGGTCGAATGACGGGCGACACCCGGAGGCCTGGGCCTGAGATAGTACGTTTCCCAGCAGACCGAGGCGCTGCAGTCCAATCACCGCGAACCCAGCCATTAATCCCATGGCGACGGTGGCCGCGGTCTTTGCGATAGCGAAGTTGAGTCCGATGCCGGCCGCCGTCAGGATGAACATCTCCGGGTCCATGATGGGCGATGCGACCCAGAACGCCATCACCGGCGCGAGTGGTACCCCCGCCCCAAGCATGGCAGCAATCAACGGGATAACCCCGCAGGAACAGAAGGGCGACAATGCCCCGACCAAGGCAGCACTTACCACCGCCATGACCAGGTTGCCGGAAAACGCTCGCGTGATCAGCTTGTCAGCACCCGTTGCTTTGGCGTATCCGGCTACGGCAACTGCCAGCAGAAAGAAAGGCGCCATACCAACGAGAGCGTTGATGCTGAAGCCAACGCTGCGCAAGGCCTGCGATGCGTCGATAATACTTAGGGCGAAAAGTCCGATCAGGAGCGCCCACACGACGCGATCGGTAGCGATGCCGCCAAATCTGAATTGCCACGAGCGAGACCCAAACACTTTGCTGAGCGCCGTCATCGTTTTTCGATCCTCATCGCAAATTGTTTAAGTCTTAAAACTTTCACAGAAACGATATTACCAGTAATATCGAAACTACTTCACCAAAAAAAGATTACGCCACCTTTTTTGCGCGATCCTGAACCATGTCGATACAACACTGTTTGGTCAAGAATTTCCATAGAGTGTCCAATTGTCGGTATTCCATCTTGCAATATAGACTCGTGCCTTGTCGATCTTGTCGGATGAGGCCAGCACCACGCAGATGGCTCAAGTGGTGCGTCAAGGTCGACGACGGAATCTTCAGCTCTTTCTGAATGCGTCCGACTGGTAGACCTTGATCGCCAGTCCGAACAAGCAGACGCACAACCTGTAACCGTGTGCGGTTACCCATCGCACCTAAGGTTGATGCTGCTTTATCTAGGTTCATGATCGCAGCATAACTCAAGGAGACCGCACAGTCAACCATATTACTAGAATTACCGTAACATGAGCTCACTGTTCGCTAAGCACTAGCGAGCGTCCTTACGCTAACGCGGACTGCGATGCCGGGTAGGGATCTTTCCAAGCCGGTAGCCGCATGAGACCGTCGTGCCAACGCTGGATTTGTGTGAACCCACCGAGCGGTAGTTTGGCTTCTTGTGCTGTCGGCAGCATGCAGGCAACGCCGAAATCCGCGATGGTGAGATTGTCGCCGACGAGGTAGGTGCGTCCCTTGAGGTGATTGTCGAGGACGTCCGCGAACCGCTTGAAGAACCCGGTCGCCTCCTCAACCGCAGCCGCGTCGGGTTCACCCATTCCGAATGCGGCCTTGATGTAGTGTTGGAAAAATAGCGTGCCGGCGTGACGCGAGAAGTGCGCCGTGTCCCAATTGAGCCAACGAAGGATGTCTATCTGCTTTGCGCTATCCTTGGGCCATAGGTCAGAGCCGGCTTTAGCGGCCAGGTAGGCCATGATCGCATGGCCTTCCCAAAGTCTGGCGTCGCCATCGCGCAGCGCCGGCACCTTGCCATTGGGATTAATAGCTAGGTATTCCGGTGTCTGGTGCTCGCCCTTGGAAAGATCGATCCGCACGAACTCGACGGGTGAGTTTAGGTGTTTGGCCACCGCGCACGGCTTGCGCGCATTAGGCGTCTCGAAGTAATAGAGTTTCATTCTGTCCTCCCCAGTCGGCGGATCGTGGGTACAGTACCACGGAACATGGAATTAGCCAGGCGCGTCTATCAGATACCCAGTCGATCGCGTCGGCCCGTGACACTCAATTTCTTCCCTGGTTACGAAAGCCGAGGCAGTTGTATAAACTCGCCCCTTGGCCGGGAAGTCCAGGGTGTAAATACAGTCCATGAAATCGCACGTGCAAGTGGCGGTCATCGGCGGCGGCGTGGTCGGCTGCAGTGTTCTTTACCATCTCACCAAGTTCGGTTGGAAGGATGTGGTGCTGATTGAGCGCTCGGAGCTCACCTCGGGTTCCACTTGGCACGCGGCCGGTGGTTTTCACACCCTCAACGCCGATACCAACATGGCCGCCTTGCAGGGCTACACGATACGTCTATATAAGGAGCTCGAGGAGATTTCCGGACAGTCCTGCAGCCTGCATCATGTAGGCGGGCTTACCCTCGCGGGGACCCCGGACCGCATGGATTTTCTCAAGGCCCAACGTGCCAAGCACCGCCATATGGGGCTGCAAACCGAGCTCATCGGTCCGAGCGAAATCCCGCAGTATTCCTCCATCACCAACACCGACGGTGTGCTCGGCGCACTGTACGATCCGCTCGATGGTCACCTCGACCCTTCGGGCACGACGCATGCCTACGCCAAAGCGGCACGCCTACAAGGGGCCGAGATCTATCTCCGCAACCGGGTGACTGCGCTCGATCCGCGAGCCAATGGTGAGTGGGAAGTCGTCACCGAGCAGGGCACGTTGATCGCCGAACATGTGGTCAATGCGGCCGGACTGTGGGCGCGCGAAGTAGGCGCCATGGCCGGCGTCTACTTGCCATTGCATCCCATGGAGCATCAGTATCTGGCAACCGACGACATCGCCGAAGTGTACGAAGCGGATAAAGAGTTACCGCATATAATGGACCCAGAAGGGGAGAGCTATCTTCGCCAGGAGGGCCGGGGTTTGGTGATCGGTTTTTATGAACAGGCCTGTGAACCGTGGGGGGTGGACGGCACGCGTTGGGATTTCGGCAACGAGTTGTTGCCCGACAAGTTGGATCGCATCGGTGAATCTCTGGAAGTCGCCTACCGGCGTTATCCAGTTCTTGAAAGGGCCGGTGTCAAGCGTGTCATCAACGGCCCGTTTACGTTTGCCGCCGATGGTAACCCGCTCGTAGGTCCGGTTCCGGGTCTACGAAACTTTTGGTCCGCGTGCGCGGTCATGGCCGGATTCAGTCAGGGCGGTGGTGTCGGGCTTACCATGGCCGAGTGGATGGTGGAGGGCGAACCCTCACGCGATGTCTTTGCTATGGACGTCTCACGTTTTGGGGATTATTGCACGCGTGGCTTCACGCGAACCAAGGTGCGTGAGAATTACCAACGTCGTTTCGCCGTGTCTTATCCCAACGAGGAGTTACCGGCCGGTCGCCCGTTACACACGACGCCGGCCTATGGTCTGTGGAAGCAGCAGAATGCGGTATTCGGCGCCGGTTACGGTATGGAACACGTCAATTATTTTGCACCACAAGGGGAGGTGCCGTACGAAACTCCAACTTTCCGTCGCTCCAATGCATTCAAAACGGTAGGCGAAGAGTGCCGCGCCGTGCGCACCGCAGTAGGCATCAACGAAGTACACAACTTCAGTAAATTCCTGGTGACAGGCGAGGGGGCCGAAGCGTTCTTGGATCGCATCATGGCTGGGCGCATTCGTAAGATTGGTCGCCTCAGCTTAAGCCCGATGTTGAGTCCCAAGGGTCGGCTTATCGGTGACTTTACCATCTCTCACTTGGGCCCGAACTGTTTCCAACTTACCGCCTCCTATGCGGCGCAGGCCTACCATCTACGTTGGTTTCAACAGCATTTGCCTGATGAAGGCGTACAAATCCGCAACATTTCAACCGAACGAATCGGTTTTCAGATTGCCGGCCCCAAGTCGCGCGAGCTGCTGCAGCGTGTTACCCGGGCCGATGTGTCCCACGAGGCAATACCTTTCATGTCAGTACATGAGATGGATGTCGGGCCGTGCGAGGCACTGGTACAACGCGTCACCTACACTGGTGATTTAGGCTACGAGATCTATGTGCCGGTGTCTCAACAAGTGGCGCTTTATGAGACGCTCACGCAAGCGGGTGAAGACTTAGGCCTTAGGCCATTCGGTATGCGCGCGATGTTGAGCCTGCGCCTGGAGAAATCCTTTGGCTCTTGGCTGCGAGAATTTAAGCCCGACTACACACCTTTAGAAACAGGTCTCGATCGGTTTGTCTGTTACAACAAACCCGCAGATTTCATCGGCAAGGCCGCTGCCCTGGCAGAAAAGGCACAAGGCGTTAAGCGAAAGTTGTGTACCTTTGTCGTCGATACCGATGATGTTGATGTGTGGGCCGATGAGCCGATTTGGAAAGACGGTCAAGTAGTCGGCTTCGTTACCTCAGGGGGCTATGCGCATTTCGTCGAGAAGAGTGTGGCCATCGGTTTCTTGCCGGTAGAAATGATCGAAGAGGGCGTACAAGTTGAAATAGAAATACTAGGCGAAATGTACAAGGCGACGCGGATTACCGAGACATTGTTTGATCCCAAGAATGAACGCATGAGAACGTAGCAGCAGGAGACTTATCTATGGTTACCGAAGCTACTAATGCTGTGCATGGTGGCAACACGCCGCGCCAGCATGGTGCGATGGAGTATAGTGAAGCACCGGTCGATCTCGACAAAGTACGACTCTATCGCCTCGGCCGCATCCGCGAGGAGCTGAAAAAACGTGACTACGCTGGGGCCTTGTTTTTCAATCAAATTAATACGCGGTACGCAACAGATGCGACCAATATGCAGATCTGGTGTTCACACTACGAGACCCGCTGTGTGTTTGTTGCCACCGACGGTCCGACCGTCCTGTTCGACTACGCTTACCATCCGCATCTCGCCGAGGGATTACCGACCGTCGACGAATATCGCGCAATACTACCGTTCTACTATTTCTCCGCTGGCTCGCGCGCCTACGAATGCGCGAAACAGTTTGGCGATCAGATCGCTGATTTGGTTACGAGGCACGGTGGTGGAAACAAAAGATTGGCGATAGATGAGTTATCGCATCTCGGCGTTGATGCCATCCGTTCGCATGGCATCGAGGTTATGGAAGGTCTGGAGGTAGTCGAGCAGGCGCGCGCCATCAAATCATCCGAAGAGCTGATACTCATGCGCAAATCGATCGAGGTCTGCGAAATCGCAATGGCGGCCATGCGTGATGCCTTACGGCCGGGCATCACCGAGAACGCGCTATGGGCAAAGTTGCACGAGACTAATATCAGGCTTGGTGGCGAGTGGATCGAGACCAGGCTATTGTCTTCGGGGCCGCGCACGAATCCCTGGTTTAGGGAATGCTCGATGCGAACCATTGAAAAGGGTGAAATGGTGAGCTTTGATACCGACCTCATCGGCCCTTACGGATACTGTGCAGATATCTCACGTTCCTGGTTGTGCGGAGATGGTAAACCCAGCGATGAACAGCGCCGACTCTACGCAGCGGCGGTAGAGCAAATCGAGAAGAACAAATCGATCCTTAGGCCTGGCATGTCTTTTTGCGAGGTATCGGAGCAGGCCTGGCCCATTCCGGAGGAGTTCTTGTCTAACCGCTACACTAGTTTAATTCATGGGGTAGGCCTTGCCGACGAATATCCTTCATTTAAGCATTGGTTAGACTACCCAGCGAAGGGATACGATGGCGTACTGGAAGAGGGCATGACGCTGTGCGTTGAGTCGTTCATTGGGGTCGAAGGGGGTAAGGAAGGCGTTAAACTCGAAGAGCAAGTACTGATCACCAAGGACGGGATAGAGCAGTTATCTTTGTATCCGTTGGAGATGGATTGGTTGTAGCGAGACCCTATCGCGAACGATTACGAGTAGGGGTTGGTACATGAGCATCGCCATCGATTATTTGCGGCTGATCGAAACAATTGGCAAGCGTCTAACTGTTCCTTCCGTGCAGTCCATACACATAGCAGCGCCGCAGGAGAATCCGGAAAAGACCAGTAATTACGGGGCCTTAGTGTTAAGCGATGGCACCGTCGGACTCACCTACACCGATTTGAACGGTGCGCTGTCGGCATTGCAAGATCGCGCTAAAACTGACCCCCTAATCCAGGCGTCGCCGGTACAAATAGCCGAACTGTACGCAGGACAAAGCGGCTGGCAGCGATCGCTAGGTATGGCGGCAATCAACGCGATTAGCCAGGTGGTATTCAAACGTTCCGGTTATATCCCGCCAATCGCAGACAAAACAATTAGCCACTTAACGCTCGAAGACGGCGACCATGTTGGCATGGTCGGTTTTTTCCCACCGTTAGTCGAACAGGTTCGCGCTCTTGGGTTGCCGTTGACAGTTGTGGAGCTCGACGAGCGATGGTTGCAAAGCGCGGATGGTGTTGACGTGACCTTGGACCCAGCGCATCTGAGACACTGCAACAAGATCGTGTGCACCGGAACCGTGCTGATCAATCAAACCATCGATACCCTCATGCAGCACTGTGGTCACGCCGAGCAGATGTTCATTGTCGGTCCCACGACCGGCTGCCTACCAGACCCGCTATTCGATCGTGGCGTTACGTTGTTGGGCGGTTGTAGTGTGGTGGACTCTGAAAGGTTTATCGAGCTATGGAGCCATCAGGAGAAGTGGCGAGGCACAACCAGGCGATACGTACTGAGCAAGGAAAAAGATTATCCTGGATACCAATCCTTGCTGGCAAAGATAGTCTAGTACTTACGAGTGCACTAGCGGATAGGTTCGTACGCCAGTGGCTCGGTCTACTGTTTTGCCGCCTCTAAGTCGATGGGTTTTCCGTGTGGCGTGTTCAGGTAGGCGCGTCGCCACTCGTCCTTGCGTTTCGATAGCGCCGTCTTGTCGACAATACCTTTCTGCTCGACCAACTTTTCTAGCGCCTTCAGCCAGTGGTGATAGTAGGTGTCGCCGAGATCGGGATTACCCGTTTGTCGCGCCACCTCGATCTCAGCGCTAAGCGCGTCGGTCCACTCCGACCAGGTAAAAACGCCTTGTTCGGAGAGCTTCACCGCCATGGCGAACGCGTGCGCCTCCCAGGGTGCTGCAAAAACCGGGCCTTCGTCATCGCGTGGAATGGCAGGTAGCGCCTCGATGGTTGTACGCGCATCCGCCATCACGCCGGCTCCAGATGATCGTCCCAGAGATCGATGTGCACGACGTCTCGCTTGGAAGCTTCCCCACCCCAGAGCTCGCGCGCGGTAAAACGAACACCATAAAGGTGTTGCCCTTCTCTAGTGCCGTGCGCGCTCTTGTCGGCGAAGACGTGCACGCCATGATCCGTCTCGACCACGCCGAGTTTGCCGCGCGCGTAACGAGGCGCGCGCGTGTGACCGGCGGGGTTGAGGTTGCGCACACGAACGCGGTCGCCGGCGGCAAACTTGGGCTCGAGCGGTATGTCCATGGTCACCGGTCCGCCCTTGGCCAACGTGGCCGCCACTGCTTCGGCCTTGAGCATTCGGATGTAATCCTGTTCCCGCAAGCGACGCGTGATCTGTCCACTGCGTAATTCGTGTTCGTCGATTAATCCGGTTTCGACGAGCAGTGTCTCGAGTCCAGCCAGCCAGTTCTCGTAATAGCTGTGCCTAAGGTAATCGGCCGGGTGCTGGCGCTCGCGAGCGTGGCGTGACTGGTCAATGGTCCACTTATCGAGGAAACCGGCGGCGACCGTCA
>Ga0224508_10000221_pt1 | contig 58588 bp, 54 predicted proteins | sample SF_Jan12_sed_USG_4_FD_170157 | JGI IMG/M metagenome (GOLD analysis project Ga0224508, IMG submission 170157) | Sediment microbial communities from San Francisco Bay, California, United States - SF_Jan12_sed_USGS_21 | ecosystem: Environmental > Aquatic > Marine > Sediment | place: USA... | reverse complement strand
CCGCCCCGAGATTACCCGTCGTCCCGAGATCACCAGTCGTCCCGAGATCACCAGTCGTCCCGAGATCACCAGTCGTCCCGAGATCACCAGTCGTCCCGAGATCACCCACCGCATCTTGCAGCACTTTGAATAATTCGCCGGGCGTGCGTCCCGCTTCTGCGTCGTTGCACACGACCATCCAGCTATTGGGCCCGTTCCAGCAAATCTGGATCTTGCCATCCGAATTGACGATGCCGGGCCGGGTCGAGCATTTTATGCCGAGCGCTGTGGCAATAGCCGCTGCGGTATCCGAGTGTTTGCCATTGAAGGACAGCACCTGGATCGCGGTTAGTGTCTTGCGTTCACTCAGGCGCACATTCTTGTAGTCGACGATGAAATCGCCGCTGCTCGGTAACAGCGGCGATACGCGCACTGGTAAGTCTTGTTTATCAGGCACGGACAAGCTCTCCCTCGGGATCGATGAATACAGGGTGACAGACCTCGACTTTGAGCGTCTCATCGTCGAGCGGGAACACCGCTTCTATCTGTTCACCATGTCGCGAAGCGCCATCGCGCAGCAGGCCGAGTGCAATGCCGCAGCCCAGTTGCGGGCTGTAGGTTGTCGCGGTTACATGACCCTGTGATTGGCTCACGGTCTCCAGCTTGACCCTGGGATCGACCAGGTGGGCGCCGATGCGCAGGTTTCTGTCCTCTTCGAGCGACTTCAGGCCTACCACTTGTAAACGACCTTCACCCATCAGCAGCGGACGCTCAGAATTATGCTTCCCGATGAAATGCTTGCTGCGGTTAGCCATGCCCTCGAGGCCAAGGTCTTGCGCGGTGGTGCGGCCGTCGAGTTCGGAGCCGGCGACGTGACCCTTCTCGATACGCATGGTGCCGAGCGCCTCGGTACCGTAAACCGAAACCTCCAGTTCCTCGCCAGCCTCGAGTAACTCGAGCCAGGCTTGTTCGCCATAGTCGGCGGGCACGTTGATTTCGTAGGCGAGTTCGCCGGAAAAGGAAATCCGGAACAGGCGTGCGGGAATATTGTTTATCATGCATTCGCCGACGCTCATAAACGGGAAGGCCTCGTTGCTGATATCGATATCGATTACCTGTTCCAGCAGCTTGCGGCTGTTGGGCCCGGCGACCGCAATCCCGGTCCATTGTTCGGTGACTGAGCAGAACACGACGTCGAGCTCGGGCCACTCGATCTGGTGATACTGCTCCATATGCGCGAGTACCGAAGCGGCATTTGCGGTGGTCGTGGTCATGAAGAAATGATTTTCCGCGAGGTGTGAAGTGGTGCCATCGTCAAAAACCATGCCGTCTTCGCGCAGCATCGCGCCGTAACGCACCTTGCCCACGGGTAGCTTGAGCCAGTTGTTGATATACAACCGATTTAAAAATTCGGCTGCATCGGGTCCCTGGATATCGATCTTGCCCAGCGAGGTTACATCGACGATCGCGACATTGTTACGCGTCGCCTCGGTTTCACGAATGTAACAATCGTTCATCGTGTCGCCGGGTTTTTGCGGGTAGTAACGTGCTCGCAGCCACAGGCCGGCCTCGACAAAGACGGCCCCCTGCTTTGTGTTCCAGTCATGAATCGCGGTACGCCGCACCGGCATGAAATCGTAGCCGACGGTATGCCCGGCAAAAACGCCCATTGCGACCGGTACGTAGGGTGGGCGGAAGGTCGTTATGCCGACTTCAGGCAGTGGCTCACCACGTTGACAGGCGAGTATCGCCAGCGCGTTGACATTGCTGGTCTTGCCCTGGTCGGTCGCCATGCCCTGGGTGGTGTAGCGCTTCAGTAACTCGACCGAATCGAAACCCTCCTGGGAAGCCAGTGCCACATCGCTGGCCTTGACGTCGTTTTGCTGATCGACGAACTGCTTGTAACTCTTGTTGTAAGGCGTGGGTGAAATCCACAAAGCCTCGATCGCGTAGTCACTTTCGTTGTCGGCCCTGGCCGCGGCCATTTTCCTGGACTTGAAACCGGTCTGCCTGGCGGCCAGGGTTCCCGCGCTGACACCTTGCGCGAGGCAATCCTGCAGACTGAAACTGCCGCTTGCGGCACCAACCGACACTTCCGACTGGCGTGATTTACCCGGTACGAAGCTCAGGATCGAATCATCGTAAACCGGTTTTGCACCCGACTGGCTATGCAGGTGAATATTTGGATTCCAGCCACCGGAGCAGGCGATTAAATCGCAATCGATGCGCTCGGGATCGAGGGTGTCTCCCTGGGTGGTGACAATCTGGGCATAGCTTACCTGTTGATGACCCTCGGCAGAACCAACAGTACTTCCAGTCATCAGGCGGATCGAGAGTTTTTCGAGTTCCTCGACTAACGCTTCATCCGGTTGTCTACGAGAATCAACAACCGCGGTGATATTGATTCCGGCGTGATGTAGATCGATTGCGGTCCGGTAAGCGTCGTTATTGTTGGTTGCGATCACGGCCCGCCTGCCGGGTTTGACGCCATAACGATTCACATAGGCTCTTGCGGCTGAGGCTAGCATTACGCCAGGCATGTCGTTATTACCGAAAACCAGTGGGCGCTCGGTGGCGCCGCTCGCGATCACAACCCGGCCCGGGTAAAAGGTCCACATACGCTGACGAGGATGACCCTGGTGCGGGACCGGCATATGGTCACTGACCTTTTCGATCGCCGCGACCACGTTATGATCGTAGTAGCCGAACAAGGTCGTGCGGGTAAACACGCGGACATTATCCATCTCCTCGAGTTGAGCATGGATTTCATCCGCCCATTCGCTGCCAGCCTTGCCGTTGATGGAATAGTTTTCATCATTGAGCGATCCGCCCAGGCGCGGGTGCTCATCCACCAGAATGACGCGTGCTTCCGCTCGAGCCGCGGCGAGTGCGGCCGATAACCCGGCTGGTCCCGCACCAACCACCAGCACATCGCAGTGTTCATGGCATTGTTCGTAAAAATCAGGATCGGGTTCGGTTGACGCGGTGCCGAGACCGGCGGCGCGGCGGATGACATGCTCGTAGACATTGGTCCAGAATGAAGGCGGCCACATGAAGGTCTTGTAGTAAAAGCCGGCCGATAACAACGGTGAAAACAGGTTATTGATCGACATGATATCGAAATTCAGTGAGGGCCAGCGATTCTGACTATTGGCAACCAGGCCGTCAAACAGTTCGATCGTCGTCGCTCGTGTATTCGGCTCTTTGCGCGGACCGGTGCGCAGCTCGACGATGGCGTTAGGTTCTTCCGAGCCGGCGGTTTGAATGCCGCGCGGCCGATGATACTTGAAACTGCGCCCGACCAGGCGCACACCGTTGGCAAGCAATGCCGAGGCGAGGGTATCGCCCTCGTAACCCTGGTATGGCTTACCGTCGAAGGTAAAGCTCAGGATACGACCGCGATCGATTTGTCCATTACTGCTAGTACGAAATTGCTGTCCCATATCTATCGAGCCCTGCCGTCAGGATCCGGGAGGTTAGGGGAGGCCGGGGCGGTGCTGAAAATTTCATGCGTAACGGTATCTCGCTCGACCACGAGCCAGGCGCGGCAACCATTGACATGATGCCAGTATTCGCGATGTGGCCCGGCTGGATTCTGACGCGTGTAAACGTAGTGATACCAGTCGTCCTGGGACGCGTGGTCGGCAGGTCGCTCGACCGTGGCGTCGCCACCGTAGGAAAACTCGTCTTCGTTGCGCACCCCGCACCAGGGGCAGTCGATTCTTAGCATATCAATACCTCCTAGTGTGATTTGGGCGAGGCGCCAACGCCTTTCTCGTCGATGATATTACCTTCGCGAAAACGCTCCAGCGTAAACTCTGCATTCAGCGCGTGCGGCTTGTCATTTGCAATGGTGTGGGCAAATACCCAGCCCGAAGCCGGGGTAGCCTTGAAGCCGCCGTAACACCAGCCTCCGTTCAGGTAAAGGTTATCAATCGGCGTCTTGCCGATGATCGGTGTGCCGTCCATCGACATATCCATAACACCACCCCACTGGCGCAATACGCGCAGACGTGCGAGGCAGGGCATCATGGTCACGCCACCGGCGACAACATGATTGAAAGTGGGCAGGTTGCCGCGTTGCGCGTAGGTATTCCAGCCGTCGATATCACCGCCGAAAACCAGGCCACCCTTGTCCGACTGGCTGATGTAAAAGTGGCCCGCACCGAAGGTGCAGACAGTGTTAACCAGCGGCTTGATGCCCTCGGTGACAAAAGCCTGCAGCACGTGTGATTCGATCGGCAGTTTCATGCCGACCATATCGAACAAACGGCTCGAATTACCTGCAACCGCGACGCCAACCTGGCCAGCCTCTATGGGACCGCGCGTGGTTTCGACACTGATAACCTGGTCACCCTTGCGCTTGATGCCGGTGACTTCGCACTTTTGAAAAATTTCGACACCGAGCCGGTCGGCCGCGCGCGCATAACCCCAGGCCACCGCATCGTGGCGCGCGGTACCGCCGCGTGGCTGCGCCAGGCCGCCCTGCACCGGGAAGCGCGTATTCTTCGAGAAATCGAGGTGCGGCATCAGCTTCCTGACGCCGTCCAGGTCATGCATTACCGCATCGATGCCATTTAATCGCAAGGCGTTACCGCGTCGCGCGAAAGCGTCCCGTTGTGCATCATTATGAATCAGGTTTAATACACCGCGCTGGCTGAACATCACGTTGTAGTTCAGGTCCTGGCTCAGGCCTTCCCATAATTTCATCGAATGCTCGTAGAACTGTGCATTCGGGTTGAGCATGTAGTTGGAGCGCACGATGGTGGTATTGCGGCCGGTATTTCCACCGCCAATGTAACCTTTCTCCACCACCGCGACGTCGGTTATGCCATGCAGTTTGGCGAGGTAATAGGCCGTGGCCAAACCATGACCCCCGCCGCCGATAATGACGACGTCGTAGCGTTTGCGCGGTTCCAGGTTGCGCCAGGCCCTGGTCCAGCCGCGATTCCCGGTGAGTGCCTGTTTGAGCAGGCTGAATCCTGAATAATGCATAAGCTTGTTATTGGTTGAGACTACGTAAAGAATAACCGGTGATAGCCACCCATTGCCAGCGAAACTGCCGGCAAACATGCGTATTCAATGTGTGCGCCAAGTTTAAACAGAATGTCATTATTACAGTCAACCGGTAAACGACTTGCCAGAGCATATAAACGACATGTATCCATGTATTGGTAATTGCGAAAATTAATCGGCGTTTCCAAAAAAGACAGGGAAAGATGGAGCGATTGAGGCTATATTGTGATTAAAATTTGCGGTTGATTTTGTCGTTGATGGTTGAATCGTCCCGCCTATTGAAATATTAAAATTATAAATAACGCGTGATCAGGGCTAGCGAAAAAAGTTCTAACAGGGCGCCGGGCACCCAGTACCTGATTACGGGTGCAATTCTGTCGTTGTTGGTGTGGATTGTTTCGTATAACTTCGTTGCCCAGGATGAAGAACAACGCTTTAATGAAGCTGCTGCCCAGGCGCGCCAGATCGCCGTCTTTTTCGAACGCCATGTGGTTGGCATTTTCCACTATGGCGACGCCTACCTGAAACTGGTGCGCCGGGAATATGTTCAAAACTATGATATAGCCAGTGTTGTGCAATTAATGGCCGAAGTCCCGCTCAACAAATCGATTGCCTCCCATATCACCATCATCGACGAAAACGGCACACCTTTGCTGGTGTCAGGTCACCAGATCAAGGCTGGAACAACGGCCACGGACCGTGATTATTTCAAGTCTCAAAAAAATGCGAAGTTGGACGAACTTCTGGTATCAAGAATGCACATGGGGCGCAATAGCGGCAAGCTGATCGTCAGGCTGGTGCGTCGTTTCGAGAAGCCAGATGGTACTTTCGGTGGTGTAATTTTTCTCGCGCTCGAGGCCCTTCATATCACCGAATTTTTCAACACCATGCAGATTGGGCCGAAGAGTTCCGCGACACTGGTTGGTAAAGACAAGTTTGTTCGTTCCAGGTCTAGCTATGGCCCCAGGGGACCTGGCCAGAACATCAGTGGATCGCAAATCTGGCAGCGGCTCGAGGAAAGCCCGGTAGGGCTTTATCTGCAAACCAGCGTTGTTGACGACGTGACACGATACTATGCCTACCGCGAGGTCCCCGATTTACCGCTTATCGTCGCGATTGGATTATCGGTAGAAGATTTTCAGCAAACCATTGCGACCTCCAGGCTCGGCCACTATTCAATTGCCTTTATGGCAACCCTGCTGATTGCAGTGACGGTACTTTTTTTCTACCGTCAACAACAGTTGTTAGCCCAGATAGAAGCTAAAAACGATGAGTTGGAACAGCGTGCCGATGAAATCGAGCGCAAGAATACCGAGTTGAAAAACCAGAATGCCGAGCTCGAACGCTTTAATTACACGGTATCACATGATCTCAAGGCACCGCTGGTCACGATCAAGGGATTCCTCGGTTTGCTGCAAAAGGATATTAACAGCAAGGAAACGGAAGCAATCGAACGCGATGCCAATCAGATCGGTGACGCCGCAGACAAGATGGGGCAGTTGCTGGATGAGCTACTCGAATTAAGTCGAATTGGCCGCCAGATGAACGCTCCCGAAAACCTGGACCTGGAACAGCTGGTGCAGGAAGCCCTGGAGCGCGTTGCGATGCAAATAGAAAATCATGATGTCGAAGTTCGGGTTGCCCCGGATATGCCAGTGGTTGTCGGCGACCCGGGCAGGTTACTCGAGGTTTTTCAGAATCTTATCGATAACTCGATCAAGTTCATGGGTGCCCAGGAAGCTCCCTGTATCGAAATCGGGGCGCGGCGTGAAGATGGTGAAATTCAATGTTTCGTGCGCGATAACGGTATCGGTATTGCGCGGGAATACCAGCATAGGGTTTTTGATCTGTTTGATCGGCTCGATGCGAAGATCGACGGTACCGGGGTCGGACTCGCCCTGGTCAAACGAATCATCGAGGTTCATGGCGGGCGCATCTGGGTGGAATCGGAAGGCGACGGGCAGGGCAGTACCTTTTGGTTTACGCTTCCACAGGAAAGTATCGATTCCGCCGCGTGATTGTCCGCAGCTGCGCTTAATTATCGAGCGGCCTGGTTTCCCAGGTCGATCGTGTAGTTGACAAAACCGTCGGTTCCACCAGTGATCTTGTCATACAGGCCGCGTGCTACCGAGTTGTGACTCTGTGTATGCCAATAGACTTCAGCCCATCGCTGTTGCCTTGCGGCGTCGATAACGGCGTCGATCAGCATTTTTCCAATTCCGCCGCCGCGGATACCGGGAACTACGTATAAATCGTTGAGATAACACACTGGCCGTGCATGCCAGGTATGTGCATGCGGGAAAAAGTGGACCATGCCGACCAGATTGCCGTCACTGCTTGCCGCCACGCGGCACTGGATTTCATGCGCGGGGTCCATAATCCGCTGCCATAACAAATCCGTAATTTCGTCTGCCAGGCTTGATTGGTAGAACTCCAGGTAGCCCTGCCAAAGCGGGTTCCATTGGGCTCGATCTGATTCGTTGGCTGGCCTTACTTGATAGTCAGGTGATGTCATCGGGGCAGGTCAGGTTGGTTGGAAACCGGCTAATTATATCTTGCCTGGCATCGTCGTGATGGCTAAAATCGCAGCCCGCTGGCAGCGATGGCGTCGCTGCCGATAAAGCGACTATTCAGGTCCTGTACGCCCGGATATTTTTCGGAGTGAGTACAATGTCTCAAACCCAACGTCCCGACTTCTTTGAACTGCAAAACGGTTCGAAAGCAAAGCTACCCTTTTCCAATACCGAGTATGAAAACCGCCTAGCCGGGCTGCGTCAACTGATGGCCAGTTCGGGTGTTGATGCGATGTTGCTGACCTCGATGCACAACATCGCTTACTACTCCGGCTTTCTTTACTGTTCTTTCGGTCGCCCCTACGCCTGCGTGGTAACCGCTGAACGCTGTGTTACCGTTTCGGCCAATATTGACGGTGGCCAGCCGTGGCGCCGCTGCTATGCTGACAACCTGATTTACACGGACTGGAAACGTAATAACTACTGGCGTGCAGTGAAATCCATCATACCCGACAGCAAGCGGATTGGCATTGAAGGCGATCACATGACCCTGGCAACCCGCCATGTAATGAACGATCTGCTGGGCGATATCGAAGCCATTGATCTGAACCAGCAAATCATGGGCCTGCGCATGATTAAATCGGTTGAAGAAATTGAACTCATCAAGGGTGGAGCACGCACCGCCGATATCGGTGGCGAGGCGATCCGCGACGCTATCCGGGTCGGTACCCGCGAAATCGATGTGGCGATGGCTGGCAGGGACGCGATGGAGCTCGAAATTTCGCGTGCCTACCCGGACAGCGAGTTACGCGACAGCTGGGTCTGGTTCCAGGCCGGGCTCAACACCGATGGCGCGCACAACCCGGTGACCACGGCGCAACTCGAGGCGGGTGATATTCTCAGCCTGAACACTTTTCCCATGATAGCGGGATATTACACGGCGCTCGAACGCACGCTATTTCTCGGTGAGCCCGATGCTGCTTCGCTTAAAGTCTGGCAGGCCAACGTCGAGGCGCACGAACTCGGATTATCGTTGATCAAGCCCGGTGCGACCTGCTCGGGAATCTGCGCCGAAATAAATCGCCTGTTTGCAGAAAAAGACCTGCTGCAGTATCGCTCTTTTGGCTACGGACATTCCTTCGGCGTGCTGTCACATTATTATGGTCGTGAGGCAGGACTCGAGTTGCGTGAAGATATCGATACCGTGCTGGAGCCCGGCATGGTGGTTTCGATGGAACCGATGCTGACGCTGCCACTGGGTATACCGGGCGCCGGCGGATACCGTGAACACGATATACTGGTGGTCGCTGAAGACGGGGCGGAAAACATTACCGGCTTCCCCTACGGCCCCGAGCACAATATCATCGCCGCATAAGCCTGTCCCCGCGGAAACTGGGGCGACATCAGTCGGGGCGGCGAGAATTGATAAAGCGAGGTCATATGCCAGAAGAGCAGTCACATCCGGAAGTGCGGGAAGCGGTCGCGCGGCTTTGTGCCGACTATCCCGATGAATACTGGCGCGAAAAGGATCGCGACAAGGCTTACCCGGGAGAGTTTGTGCAGGCGCTTACCGATGCGGGTTACCTGTCGGTACTGATACCGGAACATTACCAGGGGGCCGGCATGGACCTGGCCGCGGCCTGTGCCGTGCTCGAGGAAATACAGCGTAGTGGCGCCAATGGTGCTGCCTGCCACGCGCAGATGTATATCATGGGTACCCTGCTGCGCCATGGCAGCGATGCCCAAAAGCAGAAGTACCTGCCCGATATTGCCTCGGGTGCGCTGCGATTGCAGGCCTTCGGGGTAACCGAACCCTCAAGCGGAACCGATACCACGCGCATTAAAACGCGTGCGCATCGTGACGGCGATGACTATATCGTCAGTGGACAAAAAGTCTTTATTTCACGTGTCGAATACTCTGACTTGCTGTTACTGCTGGTACGCACTACGCCACGAGACGAGGTTGTAAAACCGACCCAGGGCATGTCGGTGCTGCTGGTTGATTTGCGTGAAGCGGTGGGTGACGGTTTGACGGTACGGCCACTCGAAACCATGCTCAATCATGCAACCACCGAACTCTTCTTCGATAATCTACGGGTGCCGGCGGAGAACCTGGTGGGCGAGGAAGGTAAAGGCTTCAGCTATATACTTGACGGTATGAACGCCGAGCGTATTTTGATCGCGGCCGAGTGTATCGGTGATGCCCGCTGGTTTATCGATCGCGCCAGCAGTTATGCACGCGAGCGTGAGGTTTTTGGTACACCGATTGGCAAGAATCAGGGTATCCAGTTTCCCATTGCACGCGCCCATGTTCAAACCGAAGCGGCCGCATTGATGGTCGACAAGGCATGCCGCATGTTCGATGCCGGTGAGGCCTGCGGGTCCGAAGCCAATATGTCGAAACTGCTGGCGGCCGATGCTTCCTGGGCTGCCGCGGACATGTGCCTGCAAACCCACGGCGGGTACGGTTTCACGGTCGAGTACGATATCGAACGCAAGTTTCGTGAAACCCGGCTTTACCAGGTCGCACCGATATCGACGAACCTGATCCTTTCTAATATTGCGACCCATGTGCTGGGCTTACCGAAATCCTTCTAAGCCTTTGCTGTCGATATGCTGAAACTTAAGGACATTCTCGTAGTTTCGTTGGAGCAAGCGGTGGCGGCGCCATTTTGTTCCAATCGGCTTGCCCATGCAGGCGCACGGGTCATAAAAATCGAACGCGCGGAAGGCGATTTCGCACGCGGTTACGATAGCGTCGTGCACGGTGAATCGGCTTACTTCATCTGGCTGAACCAGGGTAAAGAGTCCCTGGTGCTCGACATTAAGATGGCAGCCGATGCCGAGTTGCTGCAACGAATTCTCGCCCGGGCTGACGTATTCATCCAGAACCTGGCGCCCGGCGCAGCGCAGCGCGCCGGCCTTGGTAGCGACGAATTGCTCAAGCGCTATCCGGGCCTTATTTGTTGTGATATTTCGGGCTACGGGGAGCAGGGCGAATACAGCACCATGAAGGCCTACGATTTACTGGTGCAGTGCGAATCGGGGATGGCCTCAATCACCGGAACACCGGAGGCTCCGGGTCGTATCGGGGTATCGGCCTGCGATATCAATTGCGGGCAGCAAGCTTATGCCGCAATCCTCGAGGCCCTGATTGAGCGTGAACAAAGTAATACGGGTTGTATTATCAAGGCCTCGTTGTTCGACGGCATGGCGGAGTGGCTGGCGGTACCGTTACTGCATTACGATTATGCCGGCCAGATCCAGGCGCGCGTCGGGATTAATCATGCGACGATTTCACCCTACGGAGCTTACCGTTGCCGCGACGGTCTCGATATCGTTCTTGCGATCCAGAACGAGCGCGAGTGGCGTAATTTCTGTGCGCAGGTGCTGGGCGATGAATCCCTGGTAGACGATTCCCGGCTCCAATCCAACCAGGTACGGGTTGTGAACCGCGATTATGTCGATCAGTTGATCGGCGAGGTATTCTCTCAGCTGAATCAAGCCTCGGCCGTCGAGCGCTTGCGCGAGGCGGGAATCGCCTATGGAAAACTTAACGATATTGCCGGCCTGTCTGCGCACCCCCAACTGCGCCGCGTCAAGATCGATACACCGAGCGGGGAGGTGCAAGTGGCAGCGGTTGCAGCGATACGCTCTAATGAAATCGAAAAGCCGCGTAAAGTGCCCGCTATTGGCGAACATAGCGACGCGATTCGTAACGAATTTTCCTGAGGAAGCAGATTTGGAAACTATAGACTGGAGTGATTTTGAAAAAGTTGAGCTGCGGGTTGGCAGCATTGTTGAGGTCGAGGATTTTCCCGAGGCGCGTAAGCCGGCTTACCGCCTGAAGATCGATTTTGGTGATGAAATTGGCCTGCGCAAATCGAGTGCCCAGATTACCGACATTTACTCGAAACAAAACCTCGTCGGACGCCAGGTTGTTGCCGTGGTAAACTTCCCGCCGAAGCAAATCGGGCCGGTGCGGTCGGAATGCCTGGTCACCGGGTTTCATCGCGAAGATGGCGCCGTGGTGCTGGCACGCCCCGATAGCAAAGTGCCGAACGGCACGAAACTCGCCTGATCGAAACTAGGCTATACTCAAGACGTAACACAACCCCCCCTAAACACGAGGAGATCACCATGTTGATAGCAAAATTAACCCGTTGCCTGCTTATTGCCCTTGCTGCCTTCGCAGTTAGCCTGCCGAGCCAGGCGGCGATGGTCGGTACCGCACAGATGCAGAGTAGCCAGTTATCTATTGATCTTGGCAGTATCGCGGCCAAACGAGACTGGATAGAGGAGCAGTTGGTTGTTGGTGGTGTCGAAGCGAAAGATGCTGCGTCGCGCGTCGCCGCGATGACCGATGTACAGGTGGCACAAATCCACCAGCGTATTGACGAATCCCCCGCGGGCGGAGCTGATGCATTGGTGGTTATCATTCTGGTTCTGGTGATTACCGAATTGATGGGCTATACCGACATCATCCCCAACTGGCCTGCTTCCGAGTAATTGAACTGCGTATACAAGCGTGCACGCCTGGTAGCGTGCACGCTCATTCTGCTGGCCTTCCTTGGCGGTTGTGCAACTTCTCCGCAAACCCGGCTGTTGCTCGATAATCCCCCGGATATTCCGCCCCGTGTCGAACTGACCGAAGTACCGTTTTTTCCGCAGCAGGAATATCACTGTGGCCCCGCATCGTTGGCCAGCATCATTTCCTACCGGGGCACCCCGGTGGAGCCTGACCAGATCGTAAAGCTGATTTACGTGCCCGAATTAAAGGGTAGCCTGCAGGCCGAGGTGGTTGCCGCAGCCCGTCAATTTGAATTGCTACCGGTCCAACTCGATGGCACGCTCGAATCCCTGCTGCGCGAGATTGCCGCGGGCAATCCGATTTTCGTGTTGCAAAACCTGGGCCTGGACTTGGTCCCGGTGTGGCATTACGAAGTTGTCGTCGGCTACGATTTTGAGGAACGAATCATGATCATGCGTTCCGGGACCAAACCGCGCGTTTACCGATCTTTCGCCCTGTTTGAAAAAACCTGGCAGCGAGCCGGCCACTGGGCATTGGCGATTGTGCGCCCCGATTCAATTCCACAAACCGCAGACGCCAATGCTTATCTCGATGCCGTCGTTGGGCTGGAGCAGGTAGGCAGAATTGACACCGCGTTTAATGGTTATGACACCGCGCTGCGACGCTGGCCGGAAAACCTGCTTGCCCACATCGGCCGCGGAAATTCGGCCTACGCAAAGGGCGAATATGCAGTTGCCGAATCGGCCTATCGGGACGCGCTGCAGATTGATCCGGAAAAGGCGGAAGCCTGGAATAATCTCGCCTACGCCCTGGCGCAACTGGGCCGACACGAAGCCTCTCTCGATGCGATCAACCGCGCTCTCACGCTCGACCCTGACAACCAAAACTTCCAGGACAGTCTCACCGAACTCAGCAACTGGAAGTAAATCTACGAAATCAAGTCGAACGGCGCAGTCATCGGGATATCTTTGCAGGAGCGCCGTACCGATGCGTCGGACCGATACGTCCATGCAGGCTCGCGCCCGGAGTGCCGTATCACAACATCCCTGTTGCGTAGCGTTCCGCAAAGATATCCCGATGACCACGCCTCTGATATTCGCTAGAGCAGCGGCATCTATGCCTCGCTAAACTTTTGCTGACTTTCAACCGAGATGGCTCGATAAATAGGAGGCAACCGAGTGAACGCTCTGCGACGTAAAGGCCGGGTGCTGAAAAGGCGATAATTTTGGAGGGTCAGGCCGCAGGGATGTGGTGGTCCGACACATCGGCTGTGGCGAGTCGAGACATGGAAGTCGAGTCTCGCCTTGCCCTTAAAAATTATCGCCTTTTCAGGAAGCCGTAGGCCACCCGGTCAGTCGCAGAGCGTTCACTCGGTTGCCGTTGCGTTGGTTTTTGCTGGCTAGAGTTTGTAGTCGGGTTCTTCGCGATCGAGAATTTCGCGGATTTCGCGCAAATGCACCTCGGCGTAAGGGGAACGGTCGATGTAGTCGTCCCACTGTCGCGCGGTTTTTTCGGCAACTTCATCGGTGGCGATGCGTAAAGGTTTACCGGTCAACAACGCGGTAATGTAGTTTGCACAGGCGCGCTCGAAATAGTAAAGCTCGTCGAATGCGATGGCGATGGTTTGGCCTACCGTCATGACGCCATGATTACCCATGATCAACACCCGGTTATCACCCAGGGTAGTAGTCAATCGCTCTGCCTCGTCACCGAGGCCCATGCCGTCGAAACCGTCATCTACCGAAACCCGGTTGAAAAAACGCATCGTGTTCTGGTCGATCGGGGGCAGGCCGGATTGCTGAATCGATGCCAGCACGGTTGCATATTTTGAATGTACGTGCAGCACGCAACGTGCCTGCGGTACGTTACGATGCATCGCCCCATGAATTGCCCAGGCGGTCGGGTCGGGTGCGCCGGGCTTGTCCATGGTCGAATCATCGTTTGCGTCCAGCAACAACAGTTCGCTGGCACGGACATTGGAAAAATGACGTCCCAGGGGATTGACCAGGAACTGGCTGCCGTCATCGGATACGGCATAACTGAAATGGTTAGCAACAGACTCGTGCATATCGAGTCGGGCGGTCATGCGAAACGCCGCGGCGAGGTTGATTCGGTCTTCGTAATGCGGGTCGCTATCGGGGGTGGCAGAACGGTTATCAACGGCTGAAATAGGCATGGTGCGTTCCTGATTGCGGGACTTCCCAACGATTAAAGCGCAGGAAAATGAAGCTGGCAATCTATTTTTCTCGATCGCAGTTATGCAAGATTTTGATTTATAGTAGTGGCCATGAATCATTTCGCTCACCTGGTATTGTCGCAGCCGACGATTGAATCGACCGTCGGTAACCTGCTGGGTGATTTTGCGCGCGGTGTTGATCCGCATTTGCTACCCAAAGCGGTCAAGGCAGGGTTGAATAATCATCGCGCGGTCGACAGGTTTACCGATACGCACCCGTTAGTAGGGGAAATGAAGCATGTTTTCAGTCGTGAGCGACGCCGTTTTGCCGGTATTGCGCTGGATATCTATTTTGACCACCTGCTGATCAGTCACTGGGAAAAGTTCGAAAACCGGGATCTCGGACCCCTGATTTCAGGATTTTATCAACGCATGTCTGACGGTCAGGAATTGATGCCGGGCGAAAACATGCGTCGTGTGACCCGGCGCATGATCGAATTTGACTGGTTTGGTTCTTACCGCGAAATCGATGCGGTTGCCGAATCGCTCGATCGCGTCGCCGGCCGTATCCGTTTTGCCAATCAGTTTGACAATGCAATCGAGGATTTACTGCGCCATCATGAAATGATCCGGGATGGGTTCTTCGAATTTTATCCTCAACTGCAGCAGCATGTAGCTGATCAGGCAATCGAGTCGATCTAGCAATCGACAACCTTGCCGGGGTTCATGATATTTTGCGGATCCAGTGCAGCCTTGATCGCCTTCATCACCTCGACCGCGCCGTCGCCGTGCTCGTTGCGCATATGCTTTAACTTGCCCAGACCGATACCGTGCTCGCCGGTGCAGGTGCCGCCCATATCCAGTGCGCGTTGTACCATGCGATGATCGAGCTCGAGCGCTTTTTCGAGCATGGCCTCGTTTTCAGGGTCGATGAACATGGTTGAGTGAAAATTGCCATCGCCGACATGACCGATGACGGGTGCGAACAGGCCTGAATCGGCAATATCCGCCTGGGTCTCGGCGATACAGTCCGCGAGCCGTGAAATCGGTACACAAATGTCAGTTACGTAACCGCGGTAGCCCGGATGAACCGCGAGACCGGCGTAGTAAGCGTCATGGCGTGCGCGCCAGAGTCGATGGCGGTCCTCCTCCTGCTCTGCCCATTGAAACCCGGTCGCGCCAAATTCCTGCGATATCTCGTTGAACATCTGCACCTGTTCGGCGACGCCGGCACGGGTGCCATGGAACTCGAGGAACAGGGTGTCGAGTTCCGGGTAATCGGTTTTACTGTAAGTGTTAATCGCTTTCATATAGGCGCTGTCGACAATCTCGATACGTGCCATGGGAATGCCCATCTGGATCGTCTGAATCGTCGCTTCGGCGGCCGAGCGTACGTCCGGGAAGTTGACGATGGCGGCAGAAATAGCCTCGGCCAGGCCGTAAAGCCTGAGGCTGACTTCGGTGATGACGCCGAGTGTGCCTTCGGACCCGACAAACAGGCGGGTAAGATCGTAGCCGGCTGCCGATTTACGCGCACGCGTTCCCGTCTTTATGATTTCACCACTGGCTGTGACCACGGTCAGTCCAAGTACGTTTTCGCGCATGGTGCCGTAGCGCACCGCGTTGGTTCCCGAGGCCCGCGTCGCCGCCATGCCGCCGATCGAGGTATCGGCACCGGGATCGATCGGGAAGAATAAACCGGTATCGCGCAGGTACTGGTTTAGTTGACGCCGCGTGACACCAGCCTGAACGCGACAGTCCATGTCCTCGTTACCCACTTCAAGGATTTGATTCATCTGGGAAAGATCGATGCAGATACCCCCCTTGACCGCCTGTACCTGGCCTTCAAGCGAAGTGCCGGTACCAAACGCGATGACTGGCGTAGCAGTTCCGGCGCAGAGCCTTACGATAGCGGCCACTTCTTCGTTGCTTTGCGGAAAACAGACCGCATCGGGTGCTTGCACTGGATGCCAGGATTCACCGTGCCCGTGCTGCTCGAGTATTGTGCTGCTGGTACTGACTCGTTCCCCCAGGATTGACTGCAGTTGATCTATCAGGGGTGCCAGATCAGGAAGATTTGCCGCCGGATGGTTCATGGTTTGCTTACCGGTAACTTAAGCCAGTCCGAATTATGCTACAGGGAGTGATTTTTAACCAATTCAACGTCATCCCTGGACCCGCCGATCGCATGGAAAAACAGGCTATCGCGCCTATACTCAAGTGCTATGCCAGATGAAAGTTAACCGATTAATTAAATGCCAACAATTGACGTGCTAGCCATAGCGCAGACGCAGAATCCATCCACATCAGAATTTTCTGGTTTGAGCCGGGCAGAGCTCGAAGCCGAACTGGAAAAATCACGGCGTCGCGAAACCCTGTTTGATGCGACTGAGCAGGCTGCAAGAATTGGCCACTACGAGTGGAATTACGAGCTTGATCGACTTGAATCCTGTTCGAAGGAGTATGCAAATCTGTACAACATGACTGTCGATGAAGTACTGGCCTCTCAGGACAGCTGGGAAAAGACAGTTCAACAAATCCACCCGGACGATCAAAAGCATTACCGGCGTGCAGCAAAAGCATTGCGCGACAATAAAACACTGGATGTTCGGTATCGCATCCTTCTTGATGATGGCTCGATGAAGCATATCCGCGAGTTCGGGGTTATCGTGGTTGATGATGACGGTGTCGAACGGGGAAGTTTTGGCATTATGCAAGACATCTCTGACCAGATCAGGCGTGAGCGTGACCTGGAATATCGGGATGAACTCGCGCGCCAAACCGAAGCCATTACCGATATTGGGCATTTCATCTTTGACGAGGATACCGGGCGCTATGTTTACCTGAGTGACGGTTGTGCCCGCATTTTCGGGACCACGGCCGAGGCATACCAGGAGAAAATACGTAGCGTCGAAGATGACCTTGCCGATATTGTTGCCGAAGATCGCCAGCGGGTGGCCGAGGAGTATCGGCGCTATATAGATACGGGACAGGATTGCGCGCTGGAATTTCGCATCAAGCGTGCCGATGGGTCGATCCGTTGGGTGCGTGAGCTAACCCGCGCCAAGCTGTTTAGTGATGACAAGGTTCGGCAAACGCTGGGGGTGATCCAGGATATTACCGAGCGCGTCGCGCGCGAACAGGAGCTTCTTTACAAGGATGCCCTGGCTAATCAGGCCGAGTCGATTACCGAAATCGGTCACTTTATCTACGACGAAATCAGACAGAAGTATCTCTTCGTCAGTTCGGGTCTGGCGCGTATCTATGGAATGAGCACCGATCAAATTAAGACCAGAGTTATGTCAATCGAAGGGGGTCTTGAAATAGTCCACGTCGATGATCGCGCCAGGGTACAAAAAGCCTACGATAAGTTCCTCTCAGAGGGTGGCGAATGGCAGGTCGAGTATCGCCTGCAGCGTGAGGACGGAGAACTTTGCTGGGTGCGAGAAATGGGCAGGGCCTACCTGATGACGCACGGTATTCCGGAGCAGACCATCGGTGTACTACAGGATATTACCGCGCAAAAGAAGGCTGCGCAGGAAGTCATTGATGCCAGGGATTCCCTCGAGCAACAGGTGGTCGAGCGCACCCGCGAACTGGCGAATACCGTCAAGCAGCTACAGGTCGAAATTGAAGAACGCGAAAAAATTGCCGCCGAGCTCGATTTTCTGGCCAACCACGATGCGCTTACCGGGCTGCCAAGCCTGCGTTTGTGTAAGGACCGACTTGACCAGTCGTTGGCCGAAGCGCGGCGTAATCGTCAAACCTCGGCAGTCATGTTCCTGGACCTCGACGGATTCAAGGAAATTAATGATCAGCACGGTCACGATATTGGCGATCTGGTATTAAAGATGACTGCGGATCGGATCAAGAAAGAAATTCGGGAAACGGATACGGTCGCGCGAATTGGGGGCGACGAGTTCGTTATCATCCTCTCCAGCCTGCCTGAAACGGCTATCGCCGAGCGAATTGCCGCGACCGTGATCACACAGGTTGCGCGGCCTTTGCAAATTAAGGATATCGAAGTCGAAATCACCGCGAGTATCGGAATTTCACTTTATCCGGAGCATGGCACAACTGCCGAAAAATTAATCCGTTCGGCCGATAAGGCGATGTACCAGGTCAAGCGCGAGGGCAAAAACAGTTTCGGTTTCGTAAATTCTGCCGGTCTTTAGAGTGCATATGAAAAAAAACCATATAACCAAAGCAGGATCTGTCTAAACGTGTCCACTGAAATGAAAAGTTTACTAGACACTTCGGAGCTCGAAGCCGAACTCGAAAGATTGCGCCATCAGGAAATTCTCCTTGATACGACCGAGCAGACCGCCCATATCGGGCACTGCGAATGGGACTATGAAACCGGGCTTATAAAATCCTGTTCTAACGGTTACGCAGCAATCTTCAACCAGACCGTTGCAGAAATAATGCAGTCGCAGAATTCCTGGGACCTGATGCTCGAGGTTTTGCATACCGAAGACAGGGAGTTTTACAGTCAATCCTACGAACTACGAAAAAACGAGGGTTCGTACGAAGTCGAGTATCGGATTCAGCGCAATGATGGCGAGGTCAGGCACATTTACGAGGTAGGGTTTGTCGATACAGATAAAGAGGGCCAGATAAGGTCCGCGTTCTGCTTGCTGTGGGACATTACCGAGCGTAAAAACTACGAGCTCAAACTGGAAAACCGGGATGCCATGGCGCAGCAGGTCGAGGCTATTACCGATATCGGTCATTTCACTTACGCCCCGACTACTGCAAGCTACGATGATCTCAGCGAGGGCGTCGCCAAGATCCACGGCGCCGCGGTTGATGAATACCAGAGTATGGTTTCTTCGCGAGCCGATTATATCGAGGACGTACATCCCGAAGACCAGGAAAACCTTATAGAGATTTACCGCAAGCATGACGCGGATGGTGGAGACTATAAAGTGGAATACCGAATACACCGGTCCGATGGCGAGATGTGCTGGATTCGTGAGCAGGGCACAGCCTTGCACTCCCCGAGTGGCGAGTTCAGATCGATTGGCGTGGTACAGGACATCACCCAGCAAATAGTCACCGAACAGAATTTACGCGATTCGCGCGATTCGCTGGAGGCAATGGTAAAAAGCCGCACCCGCAAACTTGCAGAAACGGTAAAACAACTCGAAGGAGAAATTAAAGAGCGTGAAAAAATTGCCGCCGAACTTCACTTCCTGGCCAACCACGACGCGTTGACCGGATTACCTAGCCTGCGACTGTGCAAGGACCGGCTTAATCAATCGCTCGCCGAGGCCCGTCGCACCAACCAGATGTCGGCGGTTATGTTTCTGGATCTCGATGGCTTCAAGGAAATCAACGATGAACATGGTCATGAATTTGGCGACCTGGTATTGCAGGCCACCGCGCTTCGCATCAAGGCCGAAATCCGCGAAACCGATACCGTTGCGCGCATAGGTGGTGACGAGTTCATTATTATTCTTTCAAGTCTGCCCGATTTCAAGGTTGCCGAGCGCATCGCTTCCGGACTGATCGAGCAAATCGTGCAACCAATTCGTGTCGAGAATGTCGAGGTTGCGGTCAGTGCAAGTATTGGCATTTCGCTTTACCCTGAAAACGGCGCCACTGCCGAAGACTTGATTCGCTCGGCCGATAAAGCGATGTACCAGATCAAGCGCCGGGGGAAAAATAATTTCGGCTTTTTCAGATCTGAAGTAGCTGTTTAAATCATAATCGGTTTTACCTCGTTAACACGCACTAATGTATCGAGGCTGATCCCGTTTAAGTATACTGCGCTGCTTACCCCTTGTTATCGACAGGCACCCGAACCTGACTTGAGACCATGAAATGGCGCTATCTTCCAGCCTGGTTGGCGGACACCGCGATCATCCCGCACTCGGGATAGCAACCTTCGTCGGAAACCTGCTGCTAATGGCGTTACTCAGTGCCGCGGTGCGCGAACTGGTCAACCGCGACTACCCATTGAGCGAGGTGTTGTTATTTCGCTACCTGTTCGCGAGTGGTTTTTTCTGGATTATTCTCCTGTCGACGTCCGGACTAGCCGGGCTTTTGACCCGGCGCCCGTTCGATCATGCCATTCGCAGTATCAGCGGCATCGTCAGTCTCGGGCTGCTGTACTTTGCGCTCACTCGAATACCGATCGCGGACGCCACCGCGATTTCTTACGCCGCACCTATTTTTATAACCGTGTTATCCATTTTCCTGCTCGGCGAGTCGATTGGGCCGCAGCGTTGGTTAGCGGTGATTGCCGGCTTCATCGGGGTATTGCTGATCGCAAGGCCCGGAGCAGATACCTGGGATATCGGCGTGGTGGCAGCGGCCGGGTCCGCCTTTACCGGTGCCCTGGTGGCAATCTGGTTACGCAAACTCAGTAGCAGCGAAAAGTCGGTTACGATCGGAATTTTTTACAATAACCTGGGCAGCCTGGTTTGTCTTGCCTGGGTGCTGCTTTCGGGGTGGTTGACGCCGCGTGATGACGATTTGTTGCTGTTCCTTGGATTTGGACTGGGCTGTGGAATGCAACAATGGCTGTTAACAGTCTCGTTTCGATATGCGGAAGCAAGTTTATTGGCGCCGTTTGAATACCTCGCCATGGTTTTTGCTGCCATAGTAGGCTTTTTGTTCTGGGGCGAGGTGCCAGTGTTGACGACCTGGATTGGCGCAGGAGTCATCGCGGCTAGCGGCATGTTTATCTTCGTGCGCGGTCAAAAGCGAATCAAATTGGATAAAGCCGGTGGAGCCCTTCGCCATTGAGTAAGCGCACGCTAACACTGTTAGCATCGATGCTGGTCACTTTCGTGCTGGGTTCGGTGCATGCATTTTCGGTATTTATCGTATCCCTAGAAGAGTTGCTCGAGCTTCCACGCTCTGAAATTAGCCTGATCTATTCCTTCGCGCTGGTTGCAATCACGCTGGCAGTATTGCTGGGTTATCGAGTTTACAATTTGTTGCCCGCCTGGTGGCTCGTTTTGATTACCTCTCTAGTTGCGGCCGCAGGTTTGCTGTTGGCGTCAGCTGCGACCAGCTGGTGGCTGCTTTTTGCTGGGTATAGCGTCGCGTTCGGATTCAGTAACGGTATCGGTTATGGCTTCAGCCTGCAGCTGGTGGGCCGGGTCATGCCGGAAATCAAGGGGTTTGCGATGGGTGCGGTTACCGCGGCTTATGCCGTGGGTTCGATCGTGTTCGCCAGGATATTTGCCTGGCGCATTGAACTGGTGTCACTGGAGTCGGCATTGGTTGCGATTGCGCTCGCCGTGGTTGGATGCGGAATACTCGCCGCAATCATGCTGCGTGTTGCCGGTGTGAGCTATGCTGTGGCGCAGGCAGATGTTAGCCATGCAAGCCCTATCGATAAGCGCAAGGTCGTGCAGTTCTGGATAGCCTACATGACGAGTGTCTTTGCAGGACTGATGGCCATTGGTCACGCTGCCGGCATTGGCCTGTCAAAAAATGCCAGTACTACGCTTGCCACATTAGCGGCCGTAATGATTGGTGTTGGTAGCGCCGGTGGTGGCTTTCTCGCCGGATGGCTGGTTGATCGCTGGCCGCTAAATCGCTTCCTTGTGGGCTTGCCGCTACTATCCGCGGTTGCTCTATTGGCTATAAGTATCTCGGATAGTGCCGTCATTGTAGTTGCATTACTTACTTTGGTGGGACTCTCCTACGGATCGATCATCGCGGTTTACCCGGTTGCTATATCGAACTACTTCGATGAACGCGGCCCACAGGCTTACGGTCAGGTGTTTATCGCCTGGGGATTTGCCGGACTGGTCGCCCCCTGGAGCGCCGGATTGATTTACGACCTGCGTGCGGGATACGGTCTGGCCATGGTCATTGCGGCCGTAATCGCATTAATTTCGGCCCTTTGCGCCGGATTCTTCAGGCTCGGCAAATCCGCTTAACGCACGGCGCACCAACTGTTGAAAATAGATTGTGCCGGGTTCCTGTCGTGCTGACAGGGTGCCCCCGGGATAGACGCCGGAGCCGAGGTTATGCTGTACTCGTTCGCAAATGTTGATGTCTTCGTCGATTACCTTTTCCGAGTTAGGACGAATCAATTCGGTATCGATATTGTTGTCGGCAGCCTTCTCGGCATGAGACCAGAACCAGCGTTGTAGCTGAATCGCATTTGGGTCGAGCGGGAGCACGGTTTCGGCGTTAAACGCATAGTCTGCAAAATGCAGTAACAGGCCGGGAAACTTGTAAACCCAGAAGCCTTTACCGGCCCGGCTTTGATCTTGTCCTGAGCTGTAGCTGACATCGAAACCGACAAACTCGCCGTTGTCATAACAATCTATGTCGACCGATTCGCGCAGCATCGACGAACCCAGAGCCCTGTGCACCATGCCGACGTGGTATCCCTCGCAGGAGTTGTCGCCGTAAGTCTTCCAGTTGGCGGCCGCGCGTTTGATCACATCGCCGTCAAAATGCATGGCTGAAGTATCGTCAAATCCTGCCGCGATTGACACGATATCTCCAAGCCATGTTTTCAGGTCGGGTGCGGACTCATCGAGGCACACGAAAACCATGCCGTTCCAGCTGTCAACTCGAACAGGTAACAGTCCCATCTCTGCCGGGTCGGCAATTTCGCCCTTTTCGAATCCCGGGGTTTTTAGTAATTCTCCGGAGCAGGCATAGCGCCAGCCGTGATAGCGACACACGAAATCCCGGCAGTGCCCTGTTCCTTCCAGCACCAGTGGACCAGCTCGATGTCGGCACAGGTTGTAATATCCGCGTAACTTCGACTGCTGGTCTCGCACCACTACCAGCGGCCATTTCATCAGGTTAAATGCCAGATAATTACCCGTTTCGGCAAGGCTGGATTCAACTCCGACTAACCACCAGTGCCGGCGAAAAATATGTTCACATTCGTAGGCATAAACTGCGGCATCGTGGTAATAGTGGTGTGGTAAGGTCGCGGTCATAATCGAATCATCGGGGAAAGATTGCAATCTCCAGTGTGATAATGTTCCAATCGCGCGCATGCCGCAACAATCAAATTTACTGGGCTGTCTGTGGATGGTGGCCGGTGGGCTGCTGTTTGTCGCAGTGACCGTGCTGGTGCGCCACCTGGGATCTGACATGGCGGCGGTGCAGGCGGCGTTCATCCGTTATGCGATCGGCGTCATCCTGGTGTTGCCGATGCTGTGGCGGATGCGCTGGCGCGGTATCAGGCCCGGCAGTTTCAAACTCTATTTTTATCGCGGCATCTTGCACGGTGTCGCCGTGATGCTGTGGTTCTTTGCGATGGCCCGCATTCCCCTGTCAGAAGTGACAGCAATCGGTTTTTCGACCCCGGTATTTACCGCGCTCGGTGCGATCCTGATATTCCATGAAAAGGTTAAGATACGCCGCATGCTGGCGATACTTGCCGGATTTGTCGGTACGCTGGTCATTCTGCGTCCCGGTTTTCAAACCATCGAGGCCGGTTCGCTGGCGCAGTTGATCGCGGCATTTTGTTTTGCCGGTTCCTTCCTGTTCGCCAAGCAAATGACGCGCAGCCAGAGCTCGGGCGATATCCTGGTGATGCTGACAATTTTCTGTACCCTGGCATTGTTGCCCGGCGCCATCTACTTCTGGCGCGAACCTACCTGGGTCGAAGTCAGTTGGCTTGCGCTGGTAGCGGTATTTGCCACAGCGGGTCACTATGCTATTACGCGTGCGATCGCTTACGCGCCATTGACGGTTACCCAGCCACTTTCATTCCTGCAGCTGGTGTGGGCGATTATTATCGGCTACTGGTTGTTCGATGAAATTCCGGATACCTGGGTTATCGCCGGTGCGTTGATGATCGTCGGCGCGATCAGTTACCTGACGCATCGCGAGGCAATGGTTGAGCGGCGAATCAAACTGCAGGCGGCCGAGGCGTCTTCGCCGGGTTAGCCAACGGTCAGCGAGCTGCTGCTATTTGGCGCCGGCGGCCAACAGGACTTCGACCATGCTCTGATAACCACGCGCCTGTGCCAGTTGCAGCGGCGTATCTCCACGCCCATCCGCGAGATTAATATTGGCGCCTGCGTCTACCAGTGACTTTAGTGTCGCCGTATGGCGCTTGCCGCCATCGCCCAGCACTATCGATTCGATTAATGCAGTCCACTTCAGGTTGTTAACATGATCAAGTGGTGCATCGGCCTGGATCAGTGTTTGCACGATCTCGACGTGTCCCAGATGAGCAGCGGCGATTAGCGCAGTACCGTCATATCGACTGGTGACGTTATCGGCGCGACAACCCAGTTTGAGCGCCAGTTTCATTGTTTGCAGATCATTGGCGACCGCGGCGATAGTCACGATGTCATAAAAATCGCCTTCTAGCGCATTGGCATCTGCTCCCGCTGCAACCAGTGCCTGCATGGCAGCGTGATTTCGAAAGTAGGCGGCGACATGCAAAGCGCTGCGGCCGTGCTCATCACGCTGGTCGAGATTCGGATCGGATTGCAACTGTTGTTCGAGTGCCGTCATATCGCGCTTCACCACGGCACTAAACAAGCCCTGATAGTTGGCGACTTGGGATGCGAGAGGTGGCGTTTGCGCGACTACCGCGAAACACCAGAAGAGACTTCCCAGCAAAAAAAGGCAGCATCTGCGACGGTTCATTTTGCGTCCGCTATCTTCAATCTAATTCAGCGCTGTATCCAGCGCCTGCAAGATACGACTGACTTCATCCTGGTTGCTGTAATGCACCAGCGACAGGCGCAGCACGCCGTCATCCGGATCCATGCCGAGATCGCTAATCAGTCGGTGGGCATAAAAATTGCCATTCTCGGTACCGATTTTTTCGTCCTGCAGCTTGTGGGCTAGTGACTTCGCGCTTTGCTTGAGCGGCTGAAATGCAATAGTCGGTGCACGGTCGTTATCGTTGGTATGTGTTTTACCGAGCAGGCGTACGTCATCGTGATGATGCAGAAACTCGAGCAGCGGCGCCGCCAGCTGGTTTTCATGGTGCACGATCAACTGGTGGATATCTTCCATTTTAGCGCTGCGCTTTTTTTCGCTGCTGCCGTAATGATGCTGGTGAAGTTCATCGAAATAATCCAGCACCCCGGCGCAGCCGGCGATCTGTGCGTGTTGCGGACCCGCAGGACCGAAATCCTTGGCAGGATTGCCGCTGTTAAAATAGTGGGCCTGCGAAGTCAGGTCGCCCCGGATATCCTTGTTCACATACAACATTCCCTGGTGTGGGCCATAGACCTTGTACAGGCTGAATGCATAGCCATCAACGCCAAGCGCTTTCAGATCTGGAATATGGTGCGGCGCATAAGCAACCGCATCGATAAACACGCGCGCATTGCTGCCTGACTTGATGGTATTGACGATTGCAGCAACCGGGTTGACTGTGCCGATGACGTTGGAACAATGCGTGAAAAATACCCAGCGCGTGTTATCGCGCAGTAACGGGAACAGTGATTCTATATTCAGCAATCCGGTGTCGGGCTCGACTTCCCATTGGCGAATGGTGACGCCTTTTTCAAGTGCCTTACGACGCCAGACACCGCTGTTGGCCTCGTGGTCCTGGTTGGTCACGATAATTTCATCGCCAGGTTTCCAGATATCACCGATCGCCTGCGCCATGACATAAGTGTTCATCGATGTCGAAGGACCTATCGTTAGTTCACTGGGCCGGATATTCAGTGCCTCTGCCCAGCCGGCATGCGCACGATCCATGGCATGACCTGCTTCGGCCGAGGGCGAAAAGCGTGAGTATGGCTGTACGCGCGTGTGATGGTTGTAGTGTTCGAGTACCTGGTTGGCCTGGTTACAGACGTAGCTGCCGCCGGCATTAGAGGCGAACGTAAACTCGGGGTCGTCTGCGAGTTGATCAAATTGTTCTCTGACATAGTCGATGTCGAGTTTCATAAACGGGCTCCGGTTAATTGTCTTAATGGTAGTTGTTTTTATACTCGGCATAAACCGTTTCGAAACGTGCCAGGTTTTTTTGCGTGTAGTCGGCGAAATCCATCTCCACGCGCGAGTACAGCTCCGACACCATCGACCACATCGTCTCGCGTAACAGCGAGGCGCATTTCATTGCATGGTAGCTGCCCAGTTTTGCGTGGTCGGGAGGGTTACCGAAATACTGCTCCAGCATGGTCCGTTCCTGCGCGTCACTGAGTTCATTGTTCGACGCCAGGTTTGATAGGTCGAACAACGGGCTGTTAAAGCCGGCATAGTCAAAATCGATGAGCCAGATCTTGTCACCGTCGTCGATAAAATTGGCCGGCAGTAAATCGTTGTGACCAAACACGATGTCGACCGGGCCGACCGCCGCTTCAAGCCCGGCACTAATGTTGGCAAGTTCGGGTAGTCGCGCGGCGTGAGAACTTTCGCCCTGCGCTAGCAGGTTTTGGTAGTGGCGTAATACCTGGAATACCCAGAACATCACCGCCACCTCGTTAAATCTTTTCGGCAACTCGTGATGAAAACGTTTTAACAATTCAACAATGCGCTCAAGATTGTGATCGATGCGCACATCGGATTCGTCGAACACTTTGCCATCGATGAACCTGACCACCAGGATACCTTCCTCGTGGTGTACCAGTTCCGGGCTGACGCCGATATCGAAAGCGGCCTGGCTGCTTGCGATTTCATTGCGGCGTGAAATCAGGTGAATGGGATCATCTTCGCCGAAACGCACGACATACTGACTGGCACCATCGGTTACCTTGAAGTTGAGGTTGGTCATGCCCCCGCTTAAGGGCTCGATGTCGACCTTGCCCTGCCAGCAGGGCAGGCCAGCAATACGGATATTGGTTGAATCGTTCATGATCTGGCTGGCTCAAAGTCTGGATCGAGGCATGATAGCATCGGCATCACCATGCGCAATCTTGCAAAGCATTTCTTTACCAGGGGCTGGTGTCAGTTCGATTACGATCCATTGGTAAAGGCCTGGACCGATGCGGCGCTGGCGTCGGCACGCGCGTCCCTGCGCGATCCGAAACAGGCAAAGTGGTCGCGCTACCAGGGAACCTGGTTTGCCGGAGTTAACGCGTTACCGAATGACCCGGACGGAGCTGTCGCCAACAGTGGCCCGTTACAAGGCCGGGTAATTGAATTCATCGCTAACGAACTGAAACTGGAGAACCTTGCCTGGGACCCGGCCCAGATTTCGGTTTGTTACCCCGGTTACCCGCAACCGATGGCCGGCGAATCCCCGGCCAAGACGCGTTATCGTCGCGAGCGAGACGCGGCACACGTCGATGGCTTGTTGCCCGAAGGCGAGGAGCGGCGTCGGCACTTACGCGAACACCACGGTTTTATTCTCGGACTTCCGATGGTGGAGTTTGACAGCGAAGCGTCACCCTTTGTCGTTTGGGAAGGATCACATGAAATCATGCGCGATATTTTCACTGCGCGCTTCGCCGGAATACCCACCGAGCAGTGGGGTGAGCAGGATCTAACCGAGATTTACCACGCCGCGCGTGAGCAGGCATTTGCCAATTGTGAGCGAGTTGAGATCCATGCCAAACCGGGCGCAGCTTTCCTCGCACATCGACTGGTGTTACATGGCATGGCACCCTGGCGTAACGGTGCACAGGCGGGTCCGGACGGGCGCATGATCTGCTATTTTCGACCCGATTCGTTCGGTCCTTATGAATGGCTCCATAATCGCTGACCCCTTAATTGCATCTTTAAATTGCGTATACTTTAGCGGCCATAAAAACAGCCCAAGGAGATCAGAAATGAAAATTATACTGGTAATCCTGTTCAGCCTGTTGCTTGTGCAACCGGTGCTTGCCGAACCCGGCCCGGCCATAGCAAAAATGATTCAAACGCCGGCCACGGCATTCGATATGTTCCTGTTTCGACTTTATGAAGCGGCAAAGTGCAACAATGTATTGAAAAACAATAACTCGGACGAGGCCGATTTGTGCCTCAGCACAATCAAGTACGATGCCGACAAGAATGTCCTGTCTGCTTTTTTTCGCGTTTTACCCGGTGCCGAGGTGATGGATGATTTTGTCGACCAGGAATTCGCCGGGCGTAAAGAAATCATGTTGAAGTTACTCGATAATACCGTTCGGCGCTTCGGTGCTGTCGACACCTGGGGGCTCTTGCATAACACGCCGATCAGTCATGGCTGGAAAGGCAGTAAAGCCGAAGAAAAATCATTCAGGACAGAGCTCGCGCAACGAACGTCTACCGCACTAACCACTTCATACGATGGCGTTGTATATATTGCGACTCGAAAACCGGATGGGAGCATCGAATATTTCACCAGCAAATAAGATCACCAGGCTCGATGCTCGTGCTTTTTCCTGGTTTGCAATCGAGAATGCGGGCTAGGTGAGGGTTACGGAGCCGTCGGGTGTATCGATGACGGCAGACAGATAAGCGGTTTCACTGTCGGGGAGCGCCTCGACATCCACCAGGTGGCTGGCGTCGATTGCGTCGAGCCGGTCTTCCATCCAGCGGGGGCGGTTGTGATGGATCGTCAGAGACTGCAATAGGCAATTCATATCGGCCATGTCCTGCGATGGATGCGGGCTACTATGCCATTGAATGCAATATGGCAGCATGCCATCGGCCAGCAAGCGGCCATCACCCGGCAATGCTATTTCCCACTCGAGGTTATCCCGGCTCAATGCCGTCGGAGTGCCAATATCGAACCCAGCTGCCTCGACCAGTTGATCGATATCAGAGGTATTCATAACCCAGGTAAGCAGTCTCGGTTGCTGCTGAATGGCATCGCGTATTCTGCCTGAATCGAGTCCGAACCAGCGCGGATGCGATGGTGCTGTGACATCAGGATCGATCGCGATGACTTCCAGGTAAGCGTCGTTACCGAGTTGCATTACGTGGTTGTGGGTACTCATGGTCTGGTGCACACCACCCTGTGGAATTTCGACCCCCAGCGTCGAACGGACATAATCGACGCCCTGTTGCAGCGAGCTGGCGGCGATAACGATATGGTCGAGATTGTTCATGCCGATATGTTAGATCACAATGCTACCGGTTAATAGTTTTACGGGTTAGAATTTCGATTCCTGAACTTTCAGTGAGCTGAACCGATGAATATTCTGACAAATCGAATCGAGTACGCGGTTGGTGATGCAGTCCACCAGGGTTACCTGGCTTATGACGATGAAATCGCCGATGCCAAACCCGGCATCATAGTCGTACATGAATGGTGGGGCTTGAACGATTACATCGTGCGGCGTGCACACATGCTCGCCGAGCTCGGTTACGTCGCTCTCGCCATCGATATGTATGGTGGCGGAGCAATTGCGCAGGATATCGATCAGGCCGGGGCGCAGATGACCGGGGTTTTGAGCGATATGGATACCGGCACTGCAGCACTGAAGGCGGGTTACGAGTTATTACTCAGTCAACCCGGGGTAGATGCGGAACGCACAGCCGCGATGGGTTATTGTTTTGGCGGTGCGATGGTTCTTCACATGGCGCGCATCGGCCTGCCGCTGTCGGCAGTGGCGAGTTTTCATGGTGCACTGGGATCTTTTCATACCGCCGAACCCGGTAGTATCCAGGCGAAAATCCTGGTCTGCCATGGCGCGGCCGATTCGATGGTGACGATGGACGACCTTGAGGGTTTCAAGCAGGAAATGGAAACCGCGCAGGCCGACTACGAAGTGTTGTTGCTGGCGGATGCAAAGCATGGCTTCAGTAATCCGCAAGCGGATGTAAACGCTGAAAAATATGGCATTGATCTGGGTTACCAGCAATCTGCCGATGAAAAGTCCTGGGAAGCGCTACAGGCCCTGTTCAACCAGGTATTCTAATGGCTATCGAAATAGACCTGAACGATGTACGCCGTGATTACGAAGCGCACGGTATTTCCAGAAAGGACATGGATCCCGATCCGCTGGTACAGTTTGGGCGTTGGCTGCAACGGGCACGCGACCTGGAACTGCTCGATGCCACGGCGATGACGCTGGCCACGGCAGATACCGGCGGCAGGCCGTCGGCGCGGATTGTTCTGCTCAAGCACGTAGATGCCGACGGATTTTGCTGGTATACCGATACGCGCAGCCAGAAGGGTCAAGAGATTGATGCGAACCCGCAGGCCGCCCTGTTGTTTCATTGGCGAGATTTAAGCCGCCAGGTGCGCGTGCACGGGCAGGTCAAGGCATTGCCCGCGGATGAAGCCGAGAAGTATTTCCTGATGCGCCCTGAAGGCAGTCGTTTCAGCGCCGCCGCATCACGGCAATCTGCGACCATCGAAAGTCGAAGTCACCTCGAAGACGAGGTATTACGACTGCGCGCGGCCTATCCCGATGGCGATGTTCCGCGTCCCGATGCCTGGCTGGGTTATCGTTTAACACCTGAGTATTTTGAGTTCTGGCAGGGGCAGGATAATCGGCTGCATGATCGAATTGTCTATACCCCGCTGGAAAGTGGCTGGGCCATGAAACGTATTTCTCCGTAATGATCGCTGCCGCACTTATCGCTTTCGGCCATTTCCTGGCTTTCTTTGCGCTGGCTGCGGCCCTGGTACTTGAACTCGCGTTGATTGCCGAATCGATGAGTGTCGAAACTGCAAAACGGATTCAGCGTGCCGATAGGATTGTCGGCATTGCCGCCACCCTGGTGCTGGTGTTCGGTCTGCTGCGCGTATTCTATTTTGAAAAGGGGAGTGAGTATTATTTCAGCAATACGTTTTTCCTGATCAAGCTGGGACTGTTTGTCATCGCCGCGCTAATTTCACTTTACCCGACAATTCAGTTTATGCGCTGGAACAGCGAACTCGGCCAGGGCATTGCTCCCGATCTGACCACGGCTGCGGTGAAACGTCTGAAAAGCGTCATTCACTGGGAGCTCGTGTTAATCGGCGGCATCATGTTATGCGCCTCGTTACTGGCGAAGGGATTTGGAGCTTAATCTCGGGATCACCCGAAACAATGTGATTTGACGACATGAACTTTAGCGAACGCTTACGAAGCAATGATTTACTGCTCGGCACTATGCTGACAGTCCCCGCGCCCGAGATTGCGGAAATGGTCGCCAAATGTGGTTTCGACTGGTTATTCATGGATGGCGAGCACAGCCCCTTATCAACCCTGGAATGGCAACGCATGCTGCAGGCGGTTGCCGGGCGTAGTGCCGGTATCATCAGGGTAGCTGCCAATACCGAGCAGGACATCAAGAAGCTACTCGATATCGGAGCCGATGGTATTATCGCACCGCAGGTTAATAGTGCCGACGAAGCGCGACGCATCGTTGAATGGTGTAAATACCCGCCCCGGGGCGTGCGCGGTGTTGGCCTGGCACGCGCACAGGGGTACGGGCTTGATTTCGCCAGCTACGTGGAATCGGCGAACGATGATATCGCGGTGATCATTCAGGCCGAGCATATTGACGCGGTTGACAATATTGAAGAAATCGCAAAAGTAGCGGGTATCGACGCGGTATTCATAGGTCCTTATGATCTGTCTGCGAGCATGAATAAAATGGGTGAAGTCGATGATCCCGAGGTTGTCGCCGCGATTGATAAAGTCACCCGGGCATGCCAACAGAACAATGTCGCACTGGGTTATTTCGGGGTCACTGCGGAAAGTGTACAGCCCTATATCGATCAGGGCTACAAACTCATTTGTGCCGGCGTCGACGCGGGCTTCGTCACGCAGGGTGCCCAGGAAATCTTGCAGCAATTGACGCCGTAAGGCGGTCCGACGTATCGGAACGACCCGGTTTCCCGTCATCCCGGCCCCCGAGCCGGGATCTTGAAAGGGTGCCGCGATTATAAGGTTCTCGCTTGTGCGGGAATGACTACAGAGGAATATGAAATGACCGAACAAAGTAAAGTCCTGACCCTGGCCGAGGTCGATGACCTGGCGCGCCGGGCACTGGCCGGTTGCGGTGCCCACGGTCACCAACTGGACCTTGCCGTGCAATCGGTGGTGGACGCCGAATGCGACGGTATTCGTACCGTGGGACTTGGTTACCTGCCGCTTTACTGTGGTCATTTACAGGTCGGCAAGATCAACCGCGATGCGCGACCTTCCCATGCCCAAATCGCACCCGCTGCGCTGCGTGCGCACGCCGATAGTGGTTTCGCACACGCGGCTTTTGCCGCTAGCGAATCTGATTTTTATGCACTGGCCAGGTCACAGGGCATCAGTGCATTGTCGATTGTCGATTCCTACTCGGCGGGTGTGGTGGGCTGGTTTGTGCAGCGCATGGCAAGCGCCGGATTGATCGGGCTTGGGTTTGCCAATTCACCATCGGCGGTTGCCCCGGCGCCGGGCGCCCAGCCTTTTTTTGGCACTAACCCGATGGCATTTGCGATTCCACGACTCGATCAGGAGCCGATAATTGCCGATATGGCGACCAGCCAGGTTGCCCTGGTAACGATCAAGAAAGCCGCCGCGGAAGGCAGGCCGATACCGGTCGGCTGGGGTTATGACAAGGATGGTAACGATACCACCGATGCGGCCGCTGTGATCAACGGCGGTGCGCTGGCACCTGCCGGTGGCTACAAGGGGATGTTGCTGGGATTGCTGGTTGATTTGCTGGCCGGTGTTTTAAGCGGCCCGCACTGTTCATTCCAGGCACCGGTATTCAAGAACAACACGGGCGGTGAGCCGAAGGTTGGCCAGTTTTTTATCGCGATTTCTCCGGGTAGCTTCGCACCCGGTGGAGACAGTGCCTACACCCAGCGAATCGAAACCATGCTGAGTGCGCTTGCGAATGAACCGGGAGTTCGATTACCGGGCTCGCGTCGTCACGAGGCCAGGTTACGAGCTGAAACCGAGGGTGTCGAAGTACCACTCGAGCTGCTCGAAAAGCTCGAAGGATTTGCTGCCTCTGCTTAACTGGTTTCGAGTTACCCCGTTCAGTTCCGAATATTTTTGACAAAATAAATCGCTTTCAAATCAGCGAGGCACGCGCGTAGCCGATATAAATTTCGCGCAGGCGGCGGCTTAGTTCCCCGGGAATTCCCGCACTAATTTCCTGGTCATCAATTTTTACTACCGGCAGGATATAAGTTGACGCTCCGCTGATGAAAGCCTCGTCGGCGGATTTGGCATCATCGAGCGTGAACCGGTTTTCCACGAGTCTGAGACCGTGGGAATTGCACAGCGCCACCACGGCTCGGCGGGTCACGCCCGGCAGAATATCGTTGCTTAACGGGCGTGTCAGGACCAGGTCGTCCTTGACGATAAAAAAACTGGTGCTACCGCATTCGGTAACAAAGCCCTCGGCGTCAACCATCAGGGCTTCGTAGGCACCGGCGTTATGTGCTGCCTGCTTGGCCAGCACCTGGGCTAACAGGTTTACCGACTTGATATCGCGTCGTGCCCAACGAATGTCGGCTGTGCTGGCCAGCGTAATGCCGGTCTCCGCCGCGCTGTTTTCGATGGATGCCTTGGGCTGGGTAAACATGAAAACATTGGGCTTGATGTCTTCCGGCCAGACGAAGTCGCGCTCGGCGACGCCCCGGGTTACCTGCATGTAGACCAGTCCCTCATCGACTTGATTGAGTTCGACCAGTCGACGAAAGGCTTCGAGGATTTGCGTTTGCTCGAGCGGGGATTCGATGGAAAGTTTTTCGAGCGAGTTGAAGTAACGCTGCATGTGGTGTTCAAAGTCGATCAGTTTACCGTCGAGCACCCCCGCAACCTCGTAGATAGCATCACCGAAATTGACCGCGCGATCGAAAATCGAAATTTTCGCTTCATCTTCGGGCAGGTAATCGCCGTTCAGGAATACAATGCGGGTCATTTGTGGTTATATCTTTTAATAATAAATCAAAATGCTAGCATAGATTCCATGTCACAGACCCGTCGCGAACAACTAGCCGCCAAATTCAGGGAATTTCTTGCACCCGAGAATGTGGTCGATCAGCCAACCTCGCTTAACGCTTACGAATCCGATGGCTTAAGCGCTTACCGGCAACAGCCGTTGCTGGTGCTGTTACCCGAAGACATCGAACAGGTACAGCAGGTGATGCGGGTTTGCCACGAGCAGCGCCTGCCGGTGGTCAGCCGTGGCGCGGGCACCAGTCTCTCCGGTGGCGCACTGCCCCATGCCGAAGGCGTGGTACTTAGCCTGGCCAAAATGAATCGAATACTGAAGGTGGATCATTTATCGCGCCTGGCCGTTGTCGAAGCCGGGGTGCGTAACCTGGCGATTTCGGAGGCCGTCCAGTCGCTCGGTCTTTACTATGCACCGGACCCGTCTTCTCAAATCGCCTGCTCGATCGGTGGCAATGTCGCGGAAAATGCGGGTGGAGTTCATTGCCTTAAGTATGGATTGACGCTGCATAATATCCTGGCGCTTAAACTGGTTAGTTCCGAGGGCGAGATTTTCGAAATCGATCAGCGCTCGTTGCAGGCTGACGGTTACGATCTACTGCCGCTGCTGGTGGGCTCCGAGGGGATGCTCGGTATCGTGGTCGAGGTGACGGTGAAGCTATTACCGATCCCGCGCTGCGCACGCGTGGTGATGGGTGTTTTTGACTCGGTGGAAAAAGCAGGTGACAGCGTTGCGTCAATTATCGCCGAGGGGATAATCCCGGCCGGAATCGAGATGATGGACAATCCCGCGATTCGTGCTGCCGAAGACTTTGTTCACGCGGATTATCCAGTTGAAGCTGAAGCGATATTAATTTGCGAGCTCGATGGCACCGAGGAAGAAGTGTCATCACAAATCGAACTCGTGGAAAAGGTACTCAAAAAAGGCGGTGCGACCGAAACCCGTCTCGCCAGGGATGAAGCCGAGCGGCTGTTATTCTGGTCCGGTCGCAAGGCGGCCTTCCCCGCGGTCGGGCGTATCTCACCCGACTATTACTGCATCGATGGCACGATTCCGCGTAAGGCATTGTCCGCGGTGTTGACTGGCGTGCGCGAGCTCTCGGAGGAATATGGATTGAGGGTGGCTAACGTGTTCCATGCGGGCGATGGCAACCTGCATCCGTTAATTCTCTACGACGCTAATAACGAAGGCGAACTCGAAAAGACCGAGGAACTCGGTAGCAAGATCCTGCAGCTTTGCATTCATCACGGCGGCACGATTACCGGCGAGCACGGCGTCGGCGTCGAAAAGCTCGGTGAGATGTGTGTACAGTTCAGCGAAACCGAACGCGAGCAGTTTCACGCCATTCGCGAGTGTTTCGATCCACTGAAACTTCTGAATCCAGGAAAAGCAATTCCGACGTTGGCGCGCTGTGCCGAGTTCAACGCGATGCATGTGCACGACGGCAAGCTACAGTTTCCGGAACTGGATCGCTTTTAATGAACTCGATTGACGATGTCGATATCGAGGCGGAACTGACCAGCCAGATCATTTCGGTTGCTGCGACCGGTGGCGAAATTGAAATTATCGGGGGTGGCAGTAAACGCTTCTATGGTGAGTCACTGGAAGCCTTGCCGGTCGATGTTTCCGGGCATAGCGGGATTATTGACTATGATCCCGCGGAACTGGTCATTACCCTGCGCGCAGGTTGCAAGTTGAGCGAGGTCGAGGCGCTGCTTGCCGAGCATCGACAGATGTTCGGCTTCGAGCCGCCTTGCTACGGTCGGGATGCGACCATCGGTGGCATGGTCGCAGGCGGGCTGGCCGGTCCCCGCCGGGCGTTTGCTGGCGGTATTCGGGATTTCGTGTTGGGGGTTAAAATCCTCGATGGTCACGGTGAAGTTAATCAATTTGGCGGACGCGTCATCAAGAACGTCGCCGGCTTTGACGTGTCGCGCTTGATGGTCGGTTCGCTGGGCACCCTGGGTGTAATTCTCGAGGTTTCGATCCGGGTGATTCCGAGCTATGAAACCGAATTAACGCTTGCCTTCGAACATGACAGCGCCGATAAGCATATCCGCTGGATCAATGAACTGGGATCTGAACCCTGGCCGATTTCTGCTTCTTCCTGGATCGCCGGACGCAGCTTGTTACGCCTATCGGGAAGTGCACAAGGAGTTCAATATGCGGCGCAGCAGTTGGGTGGCGAGACCGCAGATTCGTGCTGGGACGAGTTGAAAGAGCAAGCCCTCGATTTCTTCGATGACGCACAGCCATTGACCCGGATTTCGTTACCGCCCGCGACTACCGACCAACTGGGTGATATCCCCCAGTTGATCGAGTGGGGCGGCGCGCAGCGCTGGATTTGCGGCGAGGTTAATATCCCGGCACTGCGCTCGATGGCGGAAGGCGTCGGCGGCAGTGTCTATGCATTTAGACGGCATGCTGCCGATGTCGCGGTATTTCATCCGCTACCGCCGGCAATGCTGAAGCTGCAACGCAGTATCAAGTCCAGTTTCGATCCGGCCGGTATTTTTAATCCGGGCAGGATTTATCCGGGGCTTTAGGTTATGCAAACCAATCTCGCACCAAAATTCCAGCAGGGTCGTCATGCCGAGGCAATAGAGACGATCCTGCGCAAGTGTGTTCATTGCGGATTCTGCAACGCAACCTGTCCTACCTACCAGTTGCGTGGCGACGAGCTCGATGGCCCGCGCGGCCGAATCTACCAGATGAAACAGTTTTTCGAGGGCGAGCCCGCGAACGCTGAAATGTTGAAGCATCTCGATCGCTGCCTGACCTGCCGTGCCTGCGAAACCACTTGCCCCTCGGGGGTCAAGTACAGTCATTTACTCGAAATCGGTAAGGAGTTTATCGAGCAGGAATTGCCGCGCCCCTGGTGGGATCGGGGCCGACGCTGGGGCATCGTTCGGTTTATCAACTCGGGTTGGCTTTTTGCGTTGTCGATTCGCATCGGGCAGGCTATTGCGTGGATGTTGCCGGCGAAACTGAAAGCGTCAGTGCCGCAGCGACAAACGCCGGTCGAATGCGACAACAGCTCGCATGCGCGCAAGGTATTGATGTTGGCGGGTTGCGTGCAACCCGTTCTGACACCCAATACCAACGCTTGCGCCAGCAACCTGCTCAATAAATTCGAGATCGAGGTTATCGAAGTGCCGGGAAACCTGTGTTGTGGTGCTGCCGCTTTCCACACCTCTGAGCCCGAGTACGGCATGCGCCAGGTGAAACGGCTGATCGATAGCTGGTGGCCGCATATCGAGGCCGGGGTCGAGGCGATCGTGGTCACGGCAACCGGCTGCGGGGCAAGCGTCAAGGATTATGGGCGCTTGCTGGCTGATGATCCTGATTATGCCGACAAAGCCCAAAAAGTGAGTTCGTTGTACTGCGATCTGATCGAGTTCGTGGAAGCTGAAGTCGAACCGGTGAACCCCTCCGAATTACCAGTCAAACGCGTCGCGGTGCACACCCCCTGTACCATGCAGCACGGCCTCGGGATCATCAATCGGGTTGAAGCCTTACTGGCAAAGGCAGGTTATGAAGTATGCGCGGTTGAGGACGTACACCTGTGTTGTGGTTCGGCGGGGACTTACTCGATGCTGCAACCCGCTCTGGCCACGCAGCTGCATACCAACAAGGTCCGGGCACTGTCGATCAATCAACCCGATGTTATCGCCACGTCAAATATTGGCTGCCAGGTGCACCTTGCCCAGGACAACAAAACCCCGGTTGTTCATTGGATAGAGCTGCTCTGAAAGACGGGCGAGTTAAGAAAGTTAGCGGGTTAAGATCGAGCGCGGGCGAAAGCCCGTTATGTCATTAAGATTTGTTTCTAGACTCTGTGATTATTGCCTGGCCAGTTTTTTGTTTGGTAATCTTCGAGTAGCACAATAGCTTTAAGACGCCTGATATTAGCGCCAGCGCGACTTGCAACTTGAGCGTACTCGGTATACCTTATTCACTGCATCATGCATTAAGACATGCAGCAGTATAAGAAAAGACAAGTGATACAAAAACAATCGAAAGAGAATCCTGAGGATATCGACAATGAAACCTTTTAAATTTATCAAAATAGGGCTGCCTGTGTGTGCCGGAATTGCGTTCACACTACTGCAGTTCGGCTTCGCCGGCGAAGCACTGGCCATGGATTGCCCGGCGGCCACGGTAGCCGATCCGAAAGGAGTTCCTGCCGGAAAATACCCGCAACAGTATGACCGTGACGAGTTCGAGTCGCTGGCCAAGTGCAAGCTGTCATTTAAAGCAAATCCCGATATTGCAAAATTGAACAAGCGCATTCGCGGCAATCCCGATTTACCGCCGCTGGAGCAGCGTATTCCTGAAGATGCGTTGGTGGTCGCACCCTACGACAGTATTGGCAAATACGGTGGTACCTTCGACATGCTGTCGAACGCGACCGAGGCCGGTACATCCGACTTTCTCGCGGTACGCCACGTCAACCTGGTGCGCTATTCCGACGACCTGACTACGATCGTGCCGAACATCGCCAAGGGCTGGGAATGGAACGATGACTATACCCAGCTGACTTTCTTCCTGCGCAAGGGTCACAAGTGGTCCGACGGCCATCCGTTCACCGCGGAAGACGTTGAATACTGGTACGAGAACCTTTCGTTGAACCCGAAGGTATTCGAAAAGCCGAAAAACTACGTGCTGGTCGCTGACAAGCCGATGACGGTCGACGTACTCGATCCACAAACCGTTCGCTTCAACCTGCCGGCACCAAAACCGGGCCTGTTGGTGCACTTTGCCAACTCTTACGCGCAGGGCTTCCAGCCCAAGCACTTCCTCGGTAAGTGGGACCCCGAGATTAACCCGGATGCCGACAAGATGGCGAAGGCTGCCGGATTCGAAAACGGCATGGAAGTGTTATCGAACTATTACGGTAATTCGGACTGGACCGATACCCCGACACCGATGCTGCGCAGCCCGGACAAGGTGGCTAACCTGCCCGCCGATACCATGCCGACACTGGAGTCTCACATCCTGATTTCGGAGTCCACCGAAGGGCGTCACCTGGTTGCCAACCCGTATTTCCACCAGGTCGATACCGCTGGTAATCAGCTGCCTTACATCAGTGAGCAAGACGAGATTTTCGTCAACGAAGACGAGGTGCGACTGCTCAAGCTGGTTAACGCCGAGGCCGACTTCAAAGCGCAATCGCTGCAATTGTCGACCGCGCCGCTGCTGCTGGAAAACCAGGAAAAGGGTAACTACACCGTTCAGCTGCGTCCCGAAGTCACGCTCGCGACCCTCGGCATTAACATGACCCATGAGGACCCGGAGAAACGCAAGGCCTTCAGCGATATTCGCTTCCGCCAGGCGATGTCGGTCGCGATCAACCGCGAAGAAATCAACCAGGCCGCATTTTTCGGTATGGGTGAAGGCAAGCAATATGTTGGTTTCACCGATTCCCCCGCGTTTGTTGACGATAAGTGGAAGCAGTACTACGCACAGCACGATCCGAAACTGGCCAACAAGCTACTCGATGAGATGGGTCTGAAGGATCGTGATGGCGACGGTTTCCGCGAGCTGCCCAATGGCGACAAGCTGGTCATCAACCTGCAGTTCTCGGTGCAGGGCGTTGCCGCCGCGCTAATGGAACTGGTCGGTCAGCACTGGGGTGCGGTGGGTATTCAGAGCACGGTCAAGGAAGTGACCCCGGATGAATACCGTAGCGCGCAATCTTCCAACAAGCTCGACGTAACCGTGTGGCGTAACGGCCAGCCGCTCTCGATCGTGCTGGGAACCAACCAGATTTTTGTACCGCCGTATCACGATTATTTCACCGTGCGCACCAACATGCTGTGGGCCGAATGGATCGATTCCAACGGCGCCAGTGGGATTGAACCACCGGACTATGCGAAAAAGATGATGAAAGACATTACCGCGTTTCAATCTACGCCGGTCGGCACTATGGAATCCGATAAACTCGGTGCAAGCTTGGTCGAGAACTTGGTTGAAAACCTGCTATTCATCGGAGTCGTCCAGGTACCGGCGCCGATCTACCATCGAAACGAGGTTAAAAACGTCGTCGAGTACAAGACCCACTCGTTCGAATACTATCGTTCCTACCCGTACCGTCCCACGCAATGGTGGCTGGACGAGTAGTAACTGTTAGTTGACAGTAAATTTGGCTGCGGGCTATGCTTGCCCGCAGCCAAAATAATAAACTTCCCGGGCTAAACTGCGACGGGAGTACACCGGGGGGACACTAGAAACATCCATGTTTCATTTCCTACAATTTGCCGCCACCCGCGCCGCACTCGCGATCATTACGCTGATCATGGTTTCGTTCATCGTTTTCAGCCTAATGGAACTGGTGCCGGGCGACTGCGCCGAACGCTATCTCGCGTTTAAAAACACCCAGGGCAGCCAGATTTCGGTGGCCGATATCGAGGCCGAGCGTGTCCGCCTGGGGCTGGATAAACCTTACGTGGTGCGCTGGGGCAAGTGGATCGTCAACGCCTTCCGGGGTGAATTTGGCGATAGTTGTATCCTGCGGCTCAATATCTCACAACTCCTGGGGGAGAAGTTCTATATCAGCCTGGCAATCTGCCTGACCTCGTTACTGATCGCCTACCTGATTGCAATACCCGTGGGCATTATTTCGGCGACGTCGAAAAGCCCAATTGTTAACAACAGCTTACGTCTCGTCAGCTACCTGGGTCTGGCGATGCCGAACTTCCTGCTGGCCCTGATGATCATGCTGTTTTCGACCATAGTCTTCGGTGATAGCCTGACCGGTTTGTTTTCCAAGGAATTTCGCGACGCGGCCTGGTCTTACGAGCGGCTCATGGATTTTCTGTCGCGCGCCTGGTTGCCCGTCTTTATCCTGGGCTGGTCGGCTACTGCGTTTGCGATTCAGACCGTGCGTGCACTGATGTCCGATGAAGTGGGTAAATTGTACGTGCTGGCCGCTTCGGCGCGAGGGGTTACCGGACGCAGACTTTTGTGGCGCTACCCGGCGCGGCATTCGCTTGGGCCGATCATCAATTCACTAGGCTTTGATCTGAACCGTATTTTTAACGAATTGCCGATCGTCGCTTTGATCTTAACGCTCACCGAAGCAGGATCTTTGTTGATCGAAGCACTGGCCCGCTCGAATGACCAGCAGATGGCGGGTGCGATTATATTCCTTCTCACCGCCAGCATCGTCGGCATTAATTTTGTCACCGATATCATCTTGGCGCTAACCGACCCGCGGGTTCGCCGCAGTATCCTGGGATAAGCGAAATGACAGATACGGCAACCATTGAAGAAACGGATGTAAATGTAGACCAGAGCGCCAAGGAAGCTTATTTTACCGCTGGCCAGGGGCAGTTAATCTGGTCCCGGTTTAAAAAGCAGCGCGCTGCGATGGTCGGCGCCGGGGTGCTGATATTATTAGTCCTGTCGGGATTGTTTGCACCTTTCCTGACCCCCTATGACCCGACCATCGAGGGCCGCAATGCCGACTATCAGAACGGCGCACCGAATATTCCGAAGTTCTGGGATGAAAACGGCTTTTCATTCCGACCTTTCATCTATACCTATGAAAGAACCCGCTCGATCGAAACCAATTTCCGCTGGGTGACCAAGGTCAACCGCGACAAGCGTCGCTACGTGGTGCTGTTTCCGGAAGGGGACAAGTACACATTGGCCGGAATTACCTTCAGGACGCATTTGTTTGGTGTCGACGAGGGCAAGATCCACCTGTTCGGCACCGACGCTACCGGAAAAGATATCTATTCCAGGACCTTCCATTCGATCAATACCTCGCTGGCGGTGGGCACCATAGGCGTTCTTATTGCCTTTGTGCTGGCGTTAATCATTGGTGGTGTCTCCGGATATTATGGCGGCTGGACCGACTCGGTGCTGCAGATGATCACCGATGCGGTGCGAACCGTCCCCGCGATCCCGCTATTCATGGCGATTGCGGCATTCATTCCGGATACCGTGAGCTCCGAGGGTCGGTTTTTTATCATCTCGATAATCCTGGGTTTCATCGGTTGGCCGACGCTGGCAAGGCGGGTACGAACGCACCTGCTGACCGAGCGCAACCAGGAGTACGTGCTCGCGGCACAATTGTGCGGGGCTTCTCCGGGCCACATCATCGGGCGCCACCTGCTGCCTAGTTTCACCAGCTATATCATCGTCGACCTGATCATTTCATTCCCTTACATGGTGCTGTCGGAGACCGCGCTCAGCTTTATCGGCCTGGGTTTAAAAGAACCGGTTAACTCGCTCGGCGTCATGCTGCAAAACGTGACCAAGGCGGATGTGCTGCTCAATTACCAGTGGAATTTCATTCCGGTCATATTCTTCATCGTACTGGTGCTCGCCTTCGTGTTTGTCGGTGACGGATTGCGTGACGCCGCAGACCCCTATGCGGATACCAAAAAATGACGAGTCCGCTGATTTCCGTAAAAGATCTAACCCTGCGCTTCAAGACCGATGAAGGCCTCGTCACCGCGGTCAACAATGTTTCCTTCGATATCGCACCAGGCGAAGTGCTCGGGCTGGTGGGTGAAAGTGGTTCCGGCAAATCGGTGACCGCCAAGGCATTGATGATGCTCAACGCCGAGAATTCGGTTTACGATGACAACAGCCATATTACGCTGAACCTCGATGGCGAAGATATCGAGGTGCTGTCGTTGAAACGACCGCAGGATCAGATGATCATTCGCGGTGGCGCGATCTCGATGATCTTCCAGGAACCGATGGCCAGTTTTGCCCCGGCGATAACCATCGGTGATCAAATGGTCGAACAATTGTTAATCCATTCGGATATGACCCCGGCCCAGGCCAAAGATATCTCGATCGAAATGCTGACCCGCGTCGGTATTCCGGAGCCGGCGCAGCGCTTCGGCCAGTATGCTTTCGAGTTTTCCGGTGGTATGCGCCAACGTGCAATGATCGCAATGGCGCTGTCGACCAAGCCCAGGCTGCTGATCGCTGACGAACCGACGACCGCGCTCGATGTCACCATACAGGCCCAGGTCATCGAATTGATGAAAGACCTGGTCGATGAATTTCACATGTCGATCCTGTTTATTACCCACGATCTCGGCGTCATTGCGCAAACCGTGGACCGGGTCGCGGTCATGTATCTCGGCAACCTGGTCGAAACCGGAACTGTGCGCCAGGTCATCAATTCGCCGGCACATCCCTACACGCGCGGCCTGTTAAATTCATTACCCAAGCTGGATGATCTCGAGGCGCCGCTAACTCCGGTGCCGGGCGACATCCCTTCGCCGCTGGACCGTCCCTCGGGCTGCGTGTTCCACACGCGCTGCGTCGAATCCGGTGCAATTGCTGAAAAATGCCGCACCGAAATTCCGGTTTACTCGAGCGATAGCGCCAATCACCAGGTAGCCTGCCACCTGGCGACACAAGGGGAGCAATCATGAGTGACGTGTTGATCGAGGCTCGCAATCTGTCGGTGCACTTCCCGTTGCGCAGGCTGGGATTCGGCGAACGCCCGGTGGTGCGTGCCTGCGAAGGAATCAATATCGAAATCGAAAAGGGCAGTTTCTTCGGGCTGGTGGGTGAATCGGGCTCGGGTAAAACCACGCTCGGTCGAGCGATGCTCAAGGCGGCACCGATCAGCCTTGGAGAAATAACCTATTCAGACACCGACGTCACCTATGACCTCGGCTCGTTGAAGGGTCTTGAGCTCAAGGAATACCGCAAGCGCGCGCAATTGATTTTCCAGGACCCCTACGCCGCGCTTAGCCCGAGGATGACGGTGCGGGACATCATCGCCGAACCGCTCGAAGTCATGGGAATAACTTCGAGCCGGGCTGAAACCGACGAAAAAGTACGTGAAATCGCGGCCAAGTGCCGACTCAACCTCGAACACCTGCGGCGATTCCCGCACGCATTTTCCGGTGGCCAGCGCCAGCGTATCTCGATTGCCCGTGCACTGGTATCGGATCCCAAGTTTATCGTCGCCGACGAAAGCGTCGCCGCGCTGGACGTGTCGATCCAGGCCGACGTACTGAACCTGCTGAATTCAATACAGGAGGAAAGTGGTATCACCTTCCTGTTTATCAGTCATGACCTGAGCGTCATCGCACACACCTGTAACTTCGTCGCGGTCATGTACCTCGGGCAAATCGTCGAAGCGGCGCCGACGCATAAATTGTTTTCAGAAACCGCGCATCCTTACACGCGTGCTCTGTTGTCGGCAATCCCGTCGCTCGATCCCGACGTTCGCGGACATGCGCAAAAGCTCGAAGGAGAAATTCCAAGCCCGATTAACCCACCACCGGGATGCCGCTTCAATACGCGCTGCCCGCACGCGCAGGAGCGTTGCCGCACCGAGGTGCCCGAATGGCGAGAGATGAGCAGTGGACATCATGTTGCCTGCCATTTTTCGGAAGAGCTGAGCGCAGAGTTCGGTACCTGATTCCATAAGGGATGTTTTTTTAGCCCGCTGTTGCAGCATGAACATCGATCCCATCCATCCGGAGTTTGGTGCCCGTATCTCGGGGGTCGACCTATCCCAGCCTCTCGACGATGCCAGGTTTGCCCAAATCGACGAGGCGATCAATCGCTATTCGATCCTGCTGTTTGAAGACCAGCACATGAATGACGCCGCGCACCTGGAGTTCACGCGACGTTTCGGTCAACTTGAAGAAGAGCACGTCAGTTATTACAGCCGTGGCGAAGTCACCTACATCGGAAGGGTGGGTAATATCGATGACGATGGCAACAAGGTATCGGCGCGCCAGATCAAGGCCTCGACCGGTAACGAAATGTGGCACTCGGACAGTTCGTTTCGAGAAATACCGGCGATGTACTCGATGCTGTGTGCTTACGAGGTACCCGATGTGGCCGGTGAAACCGAGTTTGCCAGCGCGCGTGCAGCCTACCAACGTCTTGATCAAACCACCCAACGGCAAATCGAGGACATGGTCGGCATCCACGATTACATATTTTCACGCACCAAGGTTGGCGAAGACGCGGTAACCGAGAATCAGAGAACCTACATGCATCCAGTACGCCAGCGACTGGTGCGACAGAACCCGGTCACAGGTGAGCGTAATATTTTCGTCGGTTCCCATGTCAAGGAGATCGAAGGAATACCGCCGGAGCAGGCGCGACCGCTGATTAAGCGACTCATTGCCGAGGTAACGCGTCCCGAGTCAGTGTATCGCCATCGCTGGCGGGTCGGCGATTTCATGATCTGGGATAATCGATGCATTCTACACCGTGGCTGCGGTTACGATGCTGATAAGTACCGCAGGCGAATGCATCAGACCCGGGTACGAGGCTGCTGCCCGTCGATTGCCGAAAGCGTGAACTAAACCAGGGGACAGTATACTTAATTCATCGTTGGCGAATTAAGTGTACTGTCCCCATTAATCCATTAATTGTTAATCTTTATCGCCACCCGGGACCGGGCGTGGCCGGCCGTCCACGCCGAGCGCGACAAATCTGAACCTGGCCTCGGTCACCTTGACCGTGTTGCGTGATCGATCGCGTTGCACCCAGGCCTCGACGTGAATATCGATCGAGGTATGGCCGACGCCCTGGATTTCGGTGTAAACGCAGAGCACATCGCCGATCTTGACCGGACGAATAAAGTGCATCCCATCAAGCGACACGGTTACGGTGCGACACTGTGCACGTTCGCTGGCGCTGATTCCCGCGGCAATATCCATTTGCGACAATACCCAGCCGCCGAAAATATCCCCGGCAGGGTTGCAGTCGGCTGGCATCGCGACGAGGCGGGTGGTCAGTTCGCCGGTGGGTTTTTTGGACATGGTCTGCTCGTCTGAAAATGGTCGAAGTAAGCATTATACAGAGCCAGTTTACTGTAAACAGTCCCTGCGGCCTGCGAGTATATTCTGATGAGAAATCGGCTACTTTGGCACAAATTTACCGCTACACCTGGCACAGCTAAATTTCGAAATTCTGATCCAGCGGAAATATCGGTCGCCTTACATTACGATACTCGAGTCGCTGGTAGTCGGGCGTGCACAGCGCGCCGCTGTCGCAGACGATTACCTGGCCTGCAATAGGCTCGAAATCAGCGCGGAAGTGCTGCATCGATTTGAGTGCGATGATTTTTTTTGCTTCCGGGATAATCCCGAAACTCTTGAATTGTTGCAGATCCAGCATTTGTTGGGCAATCGTGGTAATTAAAATTTCAATACCCCCAGCACGAACCACGACTGTCGGGCCGAAACTGTGTTGCAGCCCACCGATCATTTCGCCACCGCCGGTATAGCTTCCGTCACTCTTGCTTACCAATTCGACGGTCAGATCAAGTGGTCCGCCACCGAACGCGGGATCGGTTTTGCCACCCAGTTTGACCGGGATTGTTGCCCCGATCTCGTGCTGGTAAAGTTGCTTAACGGTTGCGCCATCGACCATTGGACCGAAACAGGCATCGTTCACGCCGGCGTCGAGAAGGGCGCACAGCAAGTTGGTGGAATCTCCATAGCCACCACCACCCGGGTTGTCGGCGTAATCTGCGATCACCAGCGGTCCCTCGGCCGAGCTGAATTGCCGTGCGATAGCCGCGGCCGAGTCGACATCGAGATAGTGGTTTAATACTTCGTGACGGCGCTTCCAGATATCATCGGCAAGGCTCTCGGCAAAAGCCCGGTGCGCATCCATGTCGCCCTCCGCGGTAACCAGCACCGTGGGACCGACCTCGACGATATCGGCACTGGCAAAACCAGCGTTGATGCTGACGGCATAGGCATCCGGGCGAAGCTCCCAGGCTTTTGCAGCTTCGACCCGCTCGATCATCGGGCCCACGTCAGTACGCCCGCCATTGACCTCTTCGAGCATTGGACGGTGGACGCGAATAGTGCGCGGACTGATTTCGCCGGTGAGGCTGCGCTGCAGGATTTCACCGGCCTGGCGCGCGCAGTCGCGCATGTCAATGTGGGGATAGGTTTTATAAGAAACGATAATGTTGGCAAGGTCGCACATCTTCTCGGTGACGTTGGCATGAAGATCGAGCGTGATCGCAATCGGAATCTTTGCACCCACGACCTCACGCAGGCGCTGCAGCAATTCGCCTTCGCCATCCTCGCAAAAATCGGTGACCATCGCGCCGTGCAGTCCCAGCAATATGCCGTCATATCGATTGGACTCCAATGCGGCGACGACAGGGTCAACCAGCCAGTCAAAGGCCGCGGTAGTCACCTTGCCGGAGGGACCGGCGTTGGCACTGAGTATGTGGTCGAGCTGCCAGCTATACTTTCTGCCGATATCAAGGAATCCGGCGAGCTCCGTGTTGTGGCTGCCGCGTGCCGCTATTGCATCCTGGTCGAGCAGGAAAAGGTCGTTGCGAAACAACTGCTCGGCGTTTGGAACGAGGCGTAAGGTTTTGTGCGTGAGCAGGAAATGGCCATTGCGAAACGCCTGCTCGTCGGTTGCAATACGACTGAAGGTATTGGTTTCGTGTGCGACTTCGGCGGTCAGAACTCTATAGCGCATCGCTTTGTGCTGATTCTACATCCTGTCGTTATTGGTTGGCGCAGAATATCATGACCCAGGCTAAATTAGCCGGGGAAGATCAAGTGAAGTGGGTCTCGAGCCACCAGGGCAGGGCACCGGTGGCTCGAGTATGTCCTCGAAATTTACCTTCTCAGCAGGTCGCGGATCTCGCCCAGCAGGACTTCTTCGTTGCTGGGAGCTGGTTCGGGTTCGGGCTCGGGCTCGGGTGCGGGCTCTTCTTTTTTCATCGAATTCATCGCCTTGACGACGAGGAAGATCGCGAACGCGATAATGACGAAGTCGACAACCGTCTGAATAAAGGATCCGTACTTGATCATCACCGGAGCCGTTTCACCAACGGCGTCCTTTAACATGATTGCCAGGTCACTAAAATTTACACCGCCCATCAACAAGCCAATGGGTGGCATCAGCACATCGGCAACAAATGACGACACGATTTTGCCGAAGGCGCCGCCGATGACGATACCGACGGCCATATCGACCACGTTACCGCGCATGGCAAAATCTTTAAATTCACTCATCATACTCATAATATTTTTCCCCTATGGAATGTTATTCGTGGCTGGTGCCACTTTTATCGAGAGCCCTGATTGGGTCTCATTTTTAGTGTTCATTAACGCAATTTATTTTGCGCGCGCAATGATCCAACAATTAGTTGCGTTTTGCAACAAATAGAATCGATGCGGCTACGATGATGAAGAGGGTCACAATCTGTACCGGCGCCCAGGCACGTTGCCAACCGCTCGCAGCAATCGATTCGCAAAATCCCATCGACCCGAATGTTGTTGTTTCCAGTGCAGCCAGAATCGGGCTGACCGTTAGCGGCACCAGTAAAATTAGCGGTAATGCCAACCATTTCAGGTAACCAACGACCGTGGGTAACTTATGCGCGAGCCCGAGTAGCAGGGCAGCGCCGATTGCTATCGGGCTAAAACCCAACGACAAACGAAAAATTTCATCGCCATCAGGGCCGCAACCAATCTGTGGAATTACCGCCAGCCAGATACAGTGACTGTAAATGATCATCCACCCGACCAGATTGCAACCCAGCCGCAACAAGATTTCTGCGAATCGCATAATAACTCTCGTGATTGCCCAGACCACCGGGTCCAGGTAACCGGTTGAAGAATAGGGATTCTTTACTGATAAGTCTATCCGTGATGGATGGATAGTAAGGCACAAAAATTTTTTAGCGAGGAACCAGGCAAAAGCAGCAGAAAAAATCAGCCTTGAGTGTCGGGCGAGATATCCTGGTCAAACCAGACGTAAAACTCGAGCTCTTCAAACAGTTCGAGATCATCTTCGCTGGCGATGATCGCAATTTCATCGGTTGCAATCCCTGGAAGGGTCACCTCGGTGACACCTCGATACAGAACGGCACCGACCACAACCAGTGCGATTCCCGCTAGCGCTGTCGCGGGTAACCAACCGGAAAATGATCTGCGAGTGCCATCGTCGAGAGCCGACAATCTTGCCTTGTGCAGAGCATTTCTGGTCTCGTCATCGAGCGTCTGGCGCTCGAGTGTTTTTTTAACCTTGCTTTGAAACTGTCTGTCTTTATCCATCTTCATCTCCCAGTAATTGTCGGAGTTGATGCGTTGCACGCGCATAATGAGTTTTAACACTATTCTCGGAAATCGAAAGCGCGAAGGCGGTTTCGCGGGTACTGAATTCCTGCCAGGCGCGCATTAAAAAAGTTTGTTGCTGTCGTAATGGCAATTGCTGCAATGCCTTGAATACGCGGACAATCTCGTCGTCAATCAAGACCCGGGTTTCAGCCGAAGGCTCGGTCTTTTCGCTCTCCGAGTCAACTTGCCAGGGCATTAGCCCGTGTAAAATCTGGCGAAATTTTTGTTTCCTGAACCAATCCCTTATCCCGTTTTGCAAAATACGATAAAACAATGGGCCCCACTCTTCGGGCTCACGGTTATAATATTTCTGCACCAGTTTCAGCATACTATCCTGAACCAGTTCGAGCGCATCATGATGATTATGGGTCAGTGTCATCGCCATTAAGTAAGCCTTGTGTTCCGAGCCACGAAAAAACGTATCCATCTGCTGTCGGATTTGCGGGTCCATAGTTCTACAGCACCCATCGCAGGCCCAGCGTCAATCCAACGCTATCTGCCGGCACCGGCATGGATGCGACAAGCAGGTATCCAAATCGGGGATTGGCCCAGTGCTGCCAGCTCAAGGCCAGGGTTTCGGCTCTGCTCTGATCTATGGCTGATTGATCCTGGTAAATCAAGATCGAGTAGTCGTTATCGTAATCGGCATGGCCCACTAACAATGAAGTACTCTCTGATATCAGCAATGAGCTCTGTGCCAGCGCCGACGACTTGACAATAAACTGGGCGAACCGGCTGCTGTCCAAAGGAGTTAAATCAGTCTCATAATCGAAACGTTGATAACTCGCCTGCCAGTACCAGGGATCAGCCTGCCAGCCGAGTGTTAAGCCGTAGCCTGATACGTCGCTATCAAACCGGTCAGGAATAAACCTATCCAGGAAATCGGTAACGTCATCGCGCGTGAAAATAAGTAACTCTCCTTCATCGAGTTGCACACGAAAGTTCCAGTTCCCCTGGCTCAAACCAAGTGCTATGCCGAGGGTTTCTTTTTCTAGCTCTCCATCGTTGCCTTCGAAGAAATGCCCCAGTTCGAGATCGACCAGCTGCGAAAGCTGGAACCAGACCGTTGTCGCCAGCGCCAGGCTATCAAATTCCTGTCCGCCGTCGGAGAGCTCGGTATTGCTGTAGTACCCGTAATACCCTGCACTGTCGCCAAGCGGCAGGGCCAGCATAAAAGCAGCAGTCGAGTCTTCCTCTTCATCCCGGCCCAGGTCGATTCCAACCAGTGCGGGTAGCTCCTGATCCAATCCGAGCCACTCCTCGGCGGCCAGTCTAGAACTGGACAACACGGCGAAAACACAAACCATGATTCCAAGCTGCTTCATGAATCATGGCTTCGTTTATCTCTTAAATGCAACAACCAGCGTTTTCGCTGTGCCGGGGTTAGTTGTCGCCAATGCGTCCTCAATTTTTTACGCTGGTCGGGGGGAAGATTTTGGAAGCGTTTGAATGCTTTACGTACCCTGGCTTTTTGATCGGGGGAAAGATCCTGGAATTTTTTGAACCGCTCCTTGATCGCATCTCTTTGTTGCTGGGTTAACCGTTGCCAGCGTTTGAAACGTTGTTTCATCTTTTTACGTTGCGCCGGAGACATATTTTCCCAGCGCTCGGCGCCGCTTAGCAATCGGCTGCGCTTTTCCGGGTTCAGTTCTGCCCAGCGCGATTCGAAAGGTTTCAGGATTTTCTGTTGTTGCTGACTGAGTTCATCCCAGGTTTGCGCAGATGCGGCAAACGGTACCGCCAGCATTGCCAGGATTAGTAATTTAGTTGTGATTTTCTCAGCAAATTTCGATAGTAAATTCATTCGCTGTTTACCTCTTTGTTTTGCGCTACATCTCTGAGTGCATGTTGTTCAAGCAGCTGCCAGGTTTCTTCGTCCACCGGTTCTAGATCACCTAAAAATTCGAGCATCGCTGCGGATGGCAAATCCTGGTCGCTCGCAGGTTGATGCGAATCCGCCAGTGCCGTGGTCAGGCTGCTTAAGACCAATATGGTTATTAAGCAGGTTTGTACAAACAATTCCCCCGTAACGGGACGGGGGAATTGTTTCAAGCATGCTCCTGAATACACTGTAATCTATTTACTCCGTGATTCGTGTTACCAGCTGGCGTGCAGATAACAACAAGTTGGTCGCGCTGTAACGGCCTTTGGCAATTACGAATACGACCTTGTAGCCTTCTCTCAACTTGTCGTTCAACGCCGCCTGGTATGCATTCCAGTCCAGGTAGACATGAATCCGACGACCCTGGCTGATCGCGTAAAGACCGATATTAGCGCCTGGTTCAATAAATGGAACCGCCGCGAGTGTGGTTATATCAGTAATCACGCCACCTTGTTTCAAATGATGACGCCCGGTGGCAGAAGACAGATCGAGTAGCATACCGGCCTCATCGAGACTGACGACTGCGGTCTCGCTGCCCGCCGCACCATATGACATCAGCATCTTGGTCGGCAAGTTACTCAGGTCGATGATGGTTTTGGCGGTAAAGTCGAGCGGGGCAGTACCGAAAGGAACAGGAAAACCCAGCACCCTGACTGGTTCCGCAAGCCCCAGGCTGTTGAGGCTCAACAATCCATTGTCGATCTGGTAATGATCCGGATCCGCGTCGTTGTCTGGCGTGATGCCGGTACCGGTGAAATCGTAACGTTCGACCATGCGGCGGTTAACATGCTGCAGATCGACTTCGAACGGCGATACCGATGCAACCAGTCCCGAAACGTGGCTGTAGCGCATGCGTACGAGGCTGGCCTTCAGGCTCTTGCCATCGTCGGCTACGTGACCCAACGCAGTGATTTTCTGGCCCACGCTGATATCACCGATTCGATGCTGATTGCCTGGATCGCCCTGTTTGGTGACCCTGGTGTTTTCATCGATCAGCACTTCGATCTCATCATTGAAACTGTAGTGGCCGTCATCAAACTCGATGGTTGCGCCAAGCACGGTCAGGGTATTTCCCGAGCGCGCGATAACGCTGCCTTTGAGCGCATCTTTATCACCCCAGGGGACACTGCTACCGGCGTAAACCTGTTGCGCAAGGAATCGTCGATCGCCATAGTTAACGGTCCCCAGCGCCACCAACGGTGTGATTCCGGTTTGTTGCGCCAGTACTTCGAGTCCTTCGAGCTGCCGATAGGCGACACCATCGATTTCAAAAACGGTCTCGTCGTTAGTGTGCGCGGTAATCTTGCCGAAGTCGCGATGGCGGATTCGAAATGGGCGCAACTTGACGCTGAATGTCTCCCGTTCCAGGCTGACCCCGGCGAGCAATCCGCGCAGGCGTCGTGACTTATCGTCTTCGATACTGGTATTGGCAAGCAGAATCGGGTTGACCACGATGGTTGCCGAATTGCCATTAATCGTAACCTCGTTGGAAGCTTCAAGATCGAAATCAAGTATCAGGGCCGCCGGTTTTCCGGGCGTAATTTTGAATCCGCTTTGTTCATTGATCATCACTTCCAGCGTGACACGGGTCAGTGGTTGTCCGGATTCGTTGAGTGCCTGGGCCGGGATCGAGTTACCGTTTTCATCTTCGACGGTGATAGCGGCGTTGCTGTAATCGAGCGTGATTTCAGCCTTGTTATAACTGCCCACCGGCACCGTCGCAGTCGATAGAAACTCGGTGACTTCAACGTATTGTGAAAAATCCAGGCGCGCGGTATTGGGCAGAGTTTCTATCACCGCCCCGTTGGTCCTGTATAAATTGATGCTGTCCACGTCGATGGTGTACTGGTTGAAATCACCTTCGGCATCGGTCAGCGAAATCGTCAAATCGCCAAATTCGTCGTCACTGGTGCTATCGTCACCACCCCCGCTGCTGCAGGCTCCCAGCGCCAGCGCGCTGAAAGCTATCAAGAATATCCAGATTCCCTGCCTGATGTTTGCCATAGTCATAGCTATACCCGTTTGTTGGTTATCGTTACCAATAGAAACGAGTGACTTTGGATTTGGTTGACAGGATTGTTAAAAAAAATCTAACAAAAGAGATAAGACCCGATTGACTTCATTGGGTAACGCTGGTTATTCGCCGATGGTGATCGTGGTACTACCTTTGGTTGGGAGTGGAACAGAAGGCAGGCAGCCCGCGGCTATGGCCGTAATTGGTGTCTTGCTCGCGTAGCCGACAGGACGCAAAACCTGAGACTACGGCCGCTGGGGTATTTCAGGTTACTCGTCTTCGGTCAGCATCGCTAAATCATGGGCGGCTTCACGCAACAAAGGCAGGTACCGTTCGCTGTGATTGATGGAGATACGTGACGCCGGAGCCTGGATCGCGAGCGAACTATAATACCTGCCCCGCTTGTCCTTGATAGGTACCGCGATGGCGACCACGTCATCGTATAATTCCTGGTTGTCGATCGAGACCTGTTGCCGCTCAATATTATCGATTTCGGCGAGCAGCATGTCGGGATCAGTAATCGTGTTTTTTGCGAGGGCCTTAAGCTTTAGCTTATTGATTACTGCCTTACGCCGGGGTTTAGGTAGCGTACTCAGGTAAAGTTTGCCACTCGCGGTACAGTAAAGCGGAACCCGCATCCCGATCGAAAACTGCAGCCGCAAAGGCGCCTTGGTTTCGACGCGATCGGAATAGGCCATGTACAAACCATCGGGGTAGGCGATGTTGCAGGTCTCACCGACCTTCTCTGACAGCTCGGTCAGTATTGCATGGCGCGTAGCACTGAAGCGAGAGTTGGCCAGAACACCGACAGCAACGTCATAGAGACGATTGCCGGGCTGGTAACTTTTACCATCAATTCTTTTAAGCAGGTAACCCCGTGCTTCGAGCTCGGCGCAGAGCCGGTGCGCGGTGGCCTTGGGCAAGTTCAGCACTTCGTTGATCTCGGTTGCGCTAAGCGGCTTCGTCGATGCGGCGACGGTGTCGAGAATATCGAGCACCCGCCCGATCGTGGAACCGCGTTCGCGTTTCATAGGTGCCGGCCTTTGCCAGGATAGATATCAGCATGCCGGGTGCTTGCCCATGACAAGGTAGATCGAAGGAGATGCACAATGATTTACCCACCAGACATTATTTTGGGTAGCCAAAGCACCATTTGCGGGAAGGAAAACAGCAGGATGAGACCGAGGAGTTGAATCATCATGAACTGCATCATGCCCAGGTAAATGTCCTTGAGATCCCAATCCGGCACGACACCCTTCAGGAAGTAGGCCGACAAGGCCACAGGTGGGGATAGCCACGCTGTCTGCAGGTTCACAGCGACCAGAATGCCAAACCAGACCATCAGGTCGTAGCGATCCAGCCCGTGTATGTCTAACGCCTCGACTGTCGGCAGCAAAATTGGCACCACGATCAAAACAATGGGCACCCACTCCAGTGGCCATCCAAGCAGGAAGATCAATGCCATGACCAATATCAGAATGAGGTAAGGTGACATGTCGAGGCCAAGTAGCATCTCAGTCATCATCTTGGGCGTGCCCAAAGCACTGAATTCGGCGCCAAAGAAGTTCGACGCGGCAACCAGGAACATGATCAGAACCGTGATCTCCAGGGCTTTAACCAGACTGTCAAAGAAGCTGGGAAAGGTGAATTTGCCGTAACCAAGAGATAACAGGATGGCACCAAAGGCGCCCATCGCCGCGGCTTCAGCAGGTGTTGCGAAGCCGAGAAGAATCGACCCCAAAGCAAAAGAAATCAGGATCGTGGGCGGCATGAGCCCCTTGAAGAACTCATCCCAGAGTTCCGAAAAACGGAACTCAGTTTCAGCCGCAGCGCTATAAATCGGCCGCCCCAGATACGCCAGAAGCACGGTAAATGCGCCAAAGGTGATCGACCAGGTCGGCAGGCCACCATCCTCACCCATATTCGCAACGATCATATAGAGGTGGAAGATCACCGCGATCGGAACCACGATCCTGAGTACATTCAAACGACGGTATGCGGCATAGGCGACGGCACAGGCAATGGCCAAAACGAAAAAGCCGCCAAATGGAATCAAACCGCTAAAAGTACCGCCCATGGCCTGGCCAAAGACTCGGCAAACGGTCAAAACGCCGAGGCAGATCAGCGCCACCTCGGCACCATAAAAAGCGGACGTTTCAGGTTGATCTTCTTCGGACAAAACTGGTCCCAGGGACGGATTCAGCCAGCAGCGTCCAAGCGTGTAGACCAGGTAAAGGGTGGCCAGCAGGGCACCGGGAATAAAGGCTGCACGGAAGAGGTCAAGGGTTGAGACCTCCAGAACCGGTCCCATGACGATCAGCATAATCGAGGGCGGGATCAGAATGCCCAGTGTGCCGCCGGCAGTGATGGTTCCTGCCGCGAGCTGAACATTATAGCCGGAGCGGCTCATGGTCGCGCCAGCCATGATCCCAAGCAGGGTCACTGAAGCACCCACGATGCCAGTGGCTGCTGCAAAAATCGTGGATACGATCAGCACGGCGATGAACAGCGCGCCGCGGACGCGCGACATGATCATCTGGATCGACGCAAACAGCCGGTCCATCAAGCCCGCCGCTTCCATGACAATCCCCATCAGGACAAACAGCGGCACCGCCATGAGCTGATCGTTCAACATGGTGGAGTTTGTGTTCAGCGTCATCAACAGCGTGGTCAGCTTGAAGTTGGCGCCCCAGATACCGAAGACAAAGGCAAGGAAAATCAACGTGAACGCGATTGGAAAGCCGATAAAGATCACGAACAGCATGGCTGTCAGCATGATCAATCCGATGGTAGCCTTGTCCAGGTTCGGGCGGGCAGACATGATGTCGGAAAACCATTCGCCACCGGGGACCAGGTCCGGCTGGAATATAGCCAGATTGAGCCATAGCAGCCCGATGACATAGACAGGCAAGGCCCGTACGAACAAGCGTTCGCGCTGTTTGCCCATCTTGTGAAATGCGCGGAAAATCTCAGGGATGCCTTGCAGCATCAAGAGGAAGCCACCGATTGGCATCGCCAGGCGCGCGGGCCACAAAAGGGGTCCCCAGGCACTGTCGATCTGCATGGTTTCACCTCTTGAAAAGGCGAGCCACCAGAACTCTGAGGCGATAACGGTAAAGAAGATCATCGAAGGCATAAAGAACAGCAGGTACAGGGATGCATCCACTGTCGCCTGTGTCTTTGCCGACCAGTTTCGGTAGAGGAAGTCGGCGCGGATATGAACCCCACGCATCAGACCGTAGCCCGCGGCTGCCATGAAGAGCACCCCGGCTATCATACGACTGGTGTCATACACCCAGAGCGTAGGGCCAAGCCCAAGGGCCTGGGCTAGACCTTCGAAGCCTGCATTTTGCAAAATCGCAAACGAGTTTCGTGAAAGGACTTCGAGCACCACTACGGCAATCAGCGGCACCATGAGCAGGGCAATAGCCTGGCCTGCGCGGTAATTAATAACGTCAATCGCTGCGGTTATCGGGCGTTGCCAGGGCGTCATATCCTCTGGCGTTTCACCCGGGGCCTCGGCACGACGCTCCGCAATCAGCTCGTCCGCAATCTCGAGATCTTCTGGATTTACCTCATCTTCAGCCATGCCCCTTCTCCCCTTTATGTTTGGGCCCATTTTGGGCTCTAATTATTTAAACAGGGCCAAGGCCCTTACAGAAACTTCGAAGCGAGGCCTTGACGGGCCTCGCAACGAAGTCTTTATTTTACTTCAGTGTATCTGCGTGTGCGCGACCCAAACTTGCGTTTGAGGTCTGTGCCCCCGCCCAGAATGGTACCACGGTGTCGGCGAAATCCTTTTGCGACTGCCACACTTCTGCGAAGAACTTGTTTTCGTCCGCAGCGGCCTGGAGCGACTTTTTAGCGGCCGCCATGTACTCGGTGAAGTAATCCGCAGGAGTATCTTCCAGGATAACACCGTGATTATCCGTCAGATCTTTCAGTGCCTTACCGTTCTCAAAGATTCGGTAGGACATGGATTTTGACAGAGACGCGTTTGCCGCCACTTCCAGTGCTTTCTGCTCGAGCGGGCTCAGCGACTTGTAGAAATCGCCATTCACATACATGTCCGCGTTCACGGTCACCTGGTGCAGACCCTGGAGGTAGTAGTGTTTCAGCACTTTCTGGAAACCAAACACGGAGTCTGGCTTAGGGCAGCACCACTCGGCTGCGTCGATCGTGCCTTTCTCAAGCGCTGGCAGGATGTCGCCGCCGCCCATAGCAACAGCTGGAACACCGATTTCAGCGTATGCGGCACCAACCATACCCGGAGGTGCGCGGAAGCGCAATTGACGGAAGTCATCCATCGATTTGATCGGCTTTGGGAACCAACCGAGGGCCTCAGGGCCCACTGGCTGCAGCATGAATCCTTTGACGTTCACACCCATTTCATCCCACAGGCGGTCATACAGCTCCTTGCCACCGCCGAACTGGAACCAGCTCAGGAACGCGATGTTGTCGAGACCTACACCGGCACCCGCAACAGGCGCGCCGAACAGGTTAGCCGCAACGTGCTTGCCACCCCAATAATGTGTCCAGGCAAAGCCGCCTTCAACCAGCCCCGCGTCGACGGCATCAATGATGTCTCGTGGTCCAACAACAGCGCCTGCTGGCAGAACTTCGATGGTGAGCGAGCCTTCAGTCAGCGCTGCGACGTCTTTACCGAACTCCTTCAACATAACGACTTCGTCTGCTGAAGTGGGTAGCACCGACTGGATACGCAAGACCTTTTTAGCCGCCATGGCAGGCGATGCCATGAGGGCCAAGGCTACTGCACTGACGGCAATATATTTTAGTTTGTTCATATCTACTCCTCTGGTGTAAGAAAGCCTTCGCCATATTATGCTTCGCGAGGCTGAAGGCAGCGCCTCGGTGCTTATTGGGCCGGCGGTCCGACCCGGGTATAAAACTGGAAATCGAAAAACTTAGTTTATAATGAGACTTCCAGTCTCGATATTACAGTTTTTTGCGGTTGAGTAAAGAGTTAAATACACATAAATTTCGTCTCGGTATCCCATAAACACCGAACTTGATGGCGCTATATTCAGATGTAGAATCACCTAACAGATTCGTTAACAGGCCTTAAACGAGAATATTTGTTCCATTTTAGCGAAACTTATTGTATCGTCGAATCGAAACATATAACCATAAGGGGCTCGTGAATCAATTCGATTATATCGTCGTTGGCGCCGGATCGGCTGGCTGCGTGCTCGCCAATCGACTGTCGGCTAATCCGGCGCACAAGGTGCTGTTACTCGAGGCCGGCGGCAAGGACTTAAACCCGTGGCTGCACGTTCCGGTCGGTTATTTCAAGACCATGCACAATCCGGCTTTCGACTGGTGTTACATGACCGAACCCGATCCCGGCATTGCCAACCGCCAGCTGCAGTGGCCGCGCGGCAAGGTGCTCGGCGGTTCCAGCGCGCTCAATGGTTTGCTCTACGTGCGCGGCCAGCCCGAGGACTACGATCGCTGGGTCGAGCTCGGCAACCCGGGATGGGCTTACGACGAGCTGCTGCCGTACTTCAAAAAATCGGAAGACAATTCGCGCGGTGCCGATGCGTTTCACGCCATCGGCGGGCCGCAAAAGGTTTCCGACCTGCGTCTGCGGCGCCCGATCGCCGAACATTTTATCCAGGCGGCCACCGAAATCGGCATTCCGC
>Ga0224508_10000220_pt1 | contig 58931 bp, 44 predicted proteins | sample SF_Jan12_sed_USG_4_FD_170157 | JGI IMG/M metagenome (GOLD analysis project Ga0224508, IMG submission 170157) | Sediment microbial communities from San Francisco Bay, California, United States - SF_Jan12_sed_USGS_21 | ecosystem: Environmental > Aquatic > Marine > Sediment | place: USA... | reverse complement strand
GCTGGATCTCGTCGAAAATTGTTTTATCTGGATACTGAGTCAGGAAACCTCTTGGATCATCTTGTGCGAAAGCCAGGACATCGGGTGTTTCCAGGTTGACGTAGGCATAATCTTTTAATAACTCCCTTGCGAGAGTCGTTTTTCCGGCCTGCCTTGGCCCAAGCAAGGTGACAACTGGATACTCTTTGAGTTGTTGGAGTAGTTCCTGGGATAGATCGCGAAAAATCATTTTTAGATCATACTTTGTGTAAATTCGGAATACAAGTCCGATATTACACATAATATAATAAACGCTTTTATGCTTGAAATTTCTCCCTCTGATTCATTGAGGTCTGAATAACTTATTTTATTGTGACCCAAAAATATAGTTTGAATCATACATCCAGCTACGCGATCGGTTCGAGCCGAACCCCAACGCCGCATTTGTGGTGCGCGGCAGGCGAAAAACATCCAGGCTAGCGTTATTCCCGCGCAGGCGGGAATCTCCAGTCGCCTTGCGCTTAGGCCGCTCTCGTCGGTGTGTCGATTTGATCGATCGAATCCCTTTTTCGATTTGCAGCGAAATAACCGGCCTTGGTGTACAATGCGCCGCTGAATTCGACTTCCGAACACTGAAATGAGCCAACTTAAATTATCGCCACAACTCGTCAGCCAGATGCACCAATATTTGATACAGCACGATGAGGGCGCACAAGATCCTGGTGTGGCCTGTCAGTATATGTGTGCGGTGGTTGGATGCCTGCTCGGAGAGCAGGACATGCCGGAATCGCAAAAAGGGGAAATCCTTGAGCAACTGTTTGCGTTTACCCGCCACGTGACTCAGGACATTGCTCAGCAAATGCACACACCGCCGCCGCAAGCGGAGGTCGGCATATGGAAGCCCGGCATGGGTTAGGCAATCCGACAACACCCTGCACGCGAGTTTGTCTTTCGTGCTGATCCCTACTAGAGGAAATACAACATGGCCCAAGCCACCGCACGCCACATCCTGGTTAGTTCCGAAGAAGAATGTAATAACCTGAAACAGCAAATCATCGATGGTGCTGATTTTGCCGAAATGGCTTCAGCGCATTCCCAATGTCCTTCGGGAAAGCAAGGCGGTGATCTTGGTTCATTCTCGCCAGGGCAGATGGTGCCCGAGTTCGATACGGTGGTTTTCAACGAGACAGTCGGTGACGTTCACGGCCCGGTAGAAACCCAGTTTGGTTACCACCTGATCGAGATTACATCGCGGGATAGCTGACACAAGCCCGCGATGAGGCAGGATGGCATACTCTTTCCACTAAGAGTTTTCGGGAGATCACGGGGTCGGGGCATTTTTCCTGACAAGGCAATTTAGCTCGAGGAATTATTGTCCCTTCTACGGGTTGCGCCTTAAAGCTGTAAATACCAAGCGGGAAATACCATTAGGCTCGATGTTGATCAGACAGATCGCGACCTCCTCGTGGGCCTGGATATTCCTTATGGCCCAGAATAGTGCTAAGTTTGGTTCAACACGCGGTGGACCGTGTCGTTATACGCAACTAATACATCGTCCTCGCAATCATTACTTCGGGAAGTCGCTTGATGGTTGGGAACATAGTTTTGAGGCCCTGTTATCCGTCGGTTTAGCGGTGATAGTCGTTATTTCGGGACCGGCACAGGCGCAGAAAAAGTTAAAGTTCAATTTCTTTCCCCCTGTGGCCGAAACCAATTATGGCAGTGTACTGGTCCCCTATCTCGAGAAAGTGGCCGAAGCGTCCCAGGGAACGATAAGCGTCGATTCGTTTCCGGGCGGCTCACTCGGCAAGAATCCGCGCTTGCAGTTGAAGATGATGGCCGACGGTGTGTTCGACATCACCTGGGCCGTGGCCGCCTATACCCCGGGCCGCTTTCCCGACAACGGTGTCATGGAACTCCCCGGCCTTTTCAAAACCAGCCAGGAGGCTTCCGTAACCCTTTGGCGATTGTATGACAAAGGACTGCTGCGTGGATTCGACAAGATCAAGGTCCTCGGGTTCGGCGGCCTCCCCCCTATCTGATCCATTCGCGCAAACCGATCAAATCCCTGGGCGATCTGCGGCGACTGAAAGTCCGCGCGGGCGGTCCGATCCATGGCGCCATGATCAAGGGTCTCGGCGCCACACCCGTCGGTATGCCGTCGCCTTCCATCGCAGAGAACATCAGCCGAGGCACGCTCGATGCGGCATCGATAGACTGGATCGGTGCCGATGCCTTCCGCACACTCGACGTGGCGAATTTCCACTATGACGCCGAACTCGGTTCCAATGTCCTGATGCTGGTGAGGGACAGGGAAAATTTCGACGGCTTGCCCGCTGAGGCCAGGGCTGCGTTCGACAAATTTGGCGGCGAACATCTGTCGCGGGAGCTCGGCACTCATATGGATGCCGTGAGTAGCCGGCTGATAACCAGGATCAAAAAAGTTCCCGAACATTCCCTCATCGCTCCGCAGGGTGCCGATCTCGCCCGCCTGAACGCGATAAAACAGGAAGTGATCGCCGGCTGGTTGAGCGAAACCCAAAACGGCGAGCAGACGCTGACGGCAACACGATCGATTGTCGCCGACGTCCGCGCCGGCAACTAGCGTCGATAATTTCCCTGAATGGATCAGCAACAACGCAGTCGGGAATGCAGTGATACCGTTGCCATTGTTGGCCTGATCGGGTTGATCGCCGTAACGCTTTTGACGATCGGCGATGTTTTATTGCGCTGGCTTTTCCTGGCGCCGATAGATGGGCTGCATGAAGTGACGCGGCTGCTTTACGCCATCATCATGGCGTCCTTCTTTCCGATCGCCCTGGCAAACCGCAACCATATCTCGATCAGGTTTCTGGGCAATTGGCTGGGACCCGGGATCAGCGCCAAACTCGATGCTTTTGGAGACATGGTGACATTCATCTTCTTCGTCCTTGTCGGTTGGCAGTTCATCGTTTTCACCGGCGAGTTGATGGAAAACAACGAAATCACATGGATTCTGGCCTGGCCGGTAGTGCCCTGGTGGGGGCTTGCCACGATGTTGCTGCTGTTGTGCATACCGGTTCAATTCATCGTCCTGATGGGCCGTCGATCTGGCGGCTAAACCGCTCGGCTCGAATCCGCAGGCATGGATCCCGTTCTCGTCGCAATCCTCGGCCTCATTGGCATGTTCGTGCTAATCGGCCTGCACGTGCCCGTCGGTGTTGCCATGGCGATAGCCGGAGCGGTCGGATTCGGCATTTTGACAAGCTGGGGGGCGGCACTTTCGCTGTTCGCCACCGAACCGGCCGGCGTCCTTGCCAGCCCCGACCTTGCCGTGATCCCGCTGTTCCTGCTGATGGGGAGTTTTGCCGGTGTCAGCGGTCTGTCCGCCGATATCTACCGTCTCGCCTACGCCTTTGTCGGCCATCGCCGCGGCGGGCTAGCGCTCGCAACCATTGGAGGCTGCGCCGGTTTCGGGGCCGTCTGCGGCTCGTCGGTCGCGACTGCGGCGACCATTGGCCGGGTGGCGTTACCCGAGATGATTTCACGCGGCTATTCGCCCACGCTCGCCAGCGGCAGTGTCGCCGCCGGCGGTACGCTCGGCATGCTGATTCCGCCATCGGTGGTGATGGTCATCTACGCTTTCCTGACCGAGAAATTCGTCATTACGCTGTTCATCGCGGCGCTGGTGCCGGGAATCCTGGCCATACTCGGGCAGTTCATCACGGTCTGGATATTGGTGCGCCGCGATCCCGCGATCGGCCCGGCCGGCGAGCGGGTATCGTGGCCCGAGCGTCTGCGGGTCCTGAGGCAAAGCTCGGGGATTGTAGTGTTGCTGGGAGCGGTCATCGGCGGTATCTATGGCGGGATCTTCACCGTCAACGAGGCGGCATCGCTGGGCGCCGGTCTGGCCTTTTTGTTTACCGTCATGCGCGGCAAGATGAACTGGTCAAACCTGAAACAGGTGCTCAGAGAGACCGCGTCGGCATCGGCGATGATTTACCTGATCATCATGGGCGCTTCGATCTTTTCCATCTTCATCTCGGCCTCCAATATGCCCGAGGCCCTGGTCACATCGATACAGGGCATGAATTTGTCGCCCATGCTGGTGATATACGCCCTGTTGCTCATGTACCTGATCCTGGGCAGCGTGTTCGATACCGTGGCGGCAATGCTGATCACCATGCCTTTCGTCTTCCCGCTGGTCGTCGGACTCGGCTACGACCCCTATTGGTGGGGAGTCGTCCTGGTGATGGTGATGGAGGTCGGAATGATCACGCCCCCGATCGGCATGAATGTGTTCGTTATCCACGGCATCGCAGACAAGATTGAACTGAAGACGATCTTCGCCGGTATCATGCCGTTCTTCTATACCGATATTGTGCGCATCAATCTACTGGTCTGGTTTCCACTGCTGACGCTTGCGCTGCCGCGCGCGTTCGGCGTGAACTTGAATTGAACCAGAATGAGCGACCCTGGGTTTCAGGAGGTCTCCACTGCTTCCCTGACCCGTTTTAATCCGTCGAAAAACAGTGCCTGATCCTCCGGGTTCTTGAAAGGATAGGTTCGTCGAAGCACCTCGAGAGACATGTTCGGCATGTAGCGCTCGACGATCTCCAGATGCTTGCGCCCTTCATCGATGCGGCCCATGAGGCCGAGAGTGGCGACAAGGTTGTTGCGCGTTATCGGATCTTTGGGCGCCAGCTCCGCGGCCCTGCTGAAGTGCTTCAAAGCGGCGCTGTAATCCCGCTCGACCTGATACGCCAGTCCCTTGCAGTCGAACATCCACGACATCATCGGGTCCTGGGGGCTCAGCCGCATGGCTGTATCGGCGCTGGCTCTTGCTGCCTCGGTCTGGCCGCAAAACATCTGCGCCAGACCCAGGTAAACGTAACCCTGACCGAAGCTCGGATTGACTTCCACCGCTCGCTGCAGAGATTCCAGAGCGGAATCGTGTTGGCCGGTTACGATTCGGCTCCAGCCGAGTGCGACATGGCCACGGGCTGCCTGGTCATCGATGCTGATGGCTTTTAGCCCGTATTCCTGCATTTCTCTGACCGCGAGATCGAAATCGTCAACCCAGTTTCGAATCACCTGGCGCATTATCGTCACCGACAATCCCCCGGGCGCCAGGGGATGGTGCGGGTCGATGGCGATCGATTTTCTGAACCAGTCGGCGGCCAGTTCGAAATCTTCCCGGGTCGCCTTGTTGTAATGCCAGAACGCACGCTGACTTGCCTCCCAGGCATCGAGACTATCGGGGGTATCAATTGCGCGCGCTTTTGCTCAGCGGCGCCCAGGGCGGGCTCGATCGAGGCGACAATGCTTTGGGTGATCTCGTTCTGGATGGCGAAAATGTCCTCCAGGTCCCAATCGTAGCGCTCCGCCCACAGGTGATGCCCGTGGTGGAGTCGATCAATTGCGCGGTCACCCTTACCTTGGAGCCAATTTTCCTGACGCTGCCCTCGACGACGTATCGGGCACCGAGCTTTTTACCGACTTCCTTGATGTCGATCGAGGCGCCCTTGAAGACAAAGGTGGAGTTGCGCGCAATGACCGGAAACCACTGCCAGAGGGATAACCTGGTGATGAGATCCTCGAAGATACCGTCAGCGAAATATTCCTGTTCCGGATCGGCGCTCAAATTGTCGAACGGCAGCATCGCAATGGCCTCACGGCCCTGGAATCCGTCGACCGGCGTCGATACGTCGACCACCGCGTCGTCCCCGCGATCCCGCCGAATCGCATAAACCCGCACCGGCGCGGAGACGTTCTTTACCTCGTACTCTCCGCGATCCTCGTAGTCTGCTGCTATCCGGTTGCGAACCATGGTGTAGGCTTCGGCGGAAATGCTGATGCCGCCCGGATCGGCCAGCGCCTCGATGCGGGCGGCGACGTTCACGCCCTCGCCGTGGATGTCTTCGCCGTCATCGATGATGTCGCCGAGGTTCACACCCATGCGGAAATCAAGAACGCTTGCCGCCAAACCTTCCTGCATGGCGATCGCACAATTGACCGCATCCTGAACCGACGGGAATTCGACCAGAAAGCCGTCTCCGGTCAGTTTGACGATCCTGCCGGAGAACTTCTCGACGCATGGCTTGATGACGTCCTCGCGGGCATCCTGCCAGGCGGCGACGGTGCCGTCAGAGTCCGATTCCATCAATTTGGTGTAACCTGCGACATCGGCCGCAAGCACCGCTGCCAATCTGCGGTGGACGGATCTTCCCATGCTCCTCCTCGGAGTAAGTGTCAGGGCTCAATTCCCGATAATACGTAGCGGAGATATTAACACCCTATTTTCACTATTCTACCGGGTAAGGAAAGAGAATCACGTTGCCGTACGGCCCTGGAGTATTCTAATTCTGACCGTTTAGCGCCAAAGCCCCGGCTAATGCCCTTTTCCGTCGATCGATTGGGCTAACTCAGCCACCATAAAGCCGACAACCTGCCGATTCTTTCGCGGATTCATTAACTGGTTAATGCGGCGAGTCCAACTGATCGACGCAACAATTTGTCCTTAGGTTATGTGCACGATTTGTTATCGGTTATTGTGGGCAATTTGTGGGCACCAGTTGTGCTTAGTTATGCCCTGTGGGGATAATCTTACAACGAGTGCCCCGGCAAGATGTTGATTAATAGATAGTTAAATTTGCCTAGTCATTCTTATAATGATGGGGTCCCCTGTTCAAATCAGGGCGTAGCCACCATTTTTTTCAATGACTTAGCGTCATTTTTATAATCCATCAATACTCATTGTAGGAAAAAGCAGGCACTCAATAGTTGTTGACTATAGTCGATAAACGGCCTTGGCCAGAAGTTGCCGTTCGTCCAAGCCTTCAAGAAGGCAGCAATCGGCCCATACCAATCGTTGCTTTAGTCTCGATAAATTGCTGAAAACGGCCCTGAACTGGCGAACGAAGCAATTTAACGATGCGAATACCAGCGAGCATAAGGGCAACGTTAATGTTTTTATTTTTCGTGAATTTGCCAATTGCTTGTAGCCATCCCATTAAGCGTGTGGTTCGATATGAATAGAGACGTCATGCGCATTAAATCGGTCCGCCAATAGAAACTCGAGCTGATCTGCGATTTCGTGAGCAGCTGCCGTAGACAACTGAGCGTCTACCTCGATTATTAGATCCACTGCACGTGCCGATCCTACCCAACGTGAGCGTACCCTCCGTACCGCACGTACACCATCGACGTTTTGTACTGCCTCACGCAGAGGCTCTGCCTCAATTGCGCGCTCGTCCAATAATACCGGAAGAGTTCTTTTGAATAGCCCGAATGCGAGATAGAGTATCAACCCCGCAACAGCCAGAGCGCATAATTGGTCTATCCAGACCCACCCCATAGCGGACAACTGCCAACCAACAATAACACTAGCGGTAATTAGTACATCGGAGAGTGTGTGATTAGCATCTGCCAACAAGATGTCAGATTTCAAGCGCCTGGCCCACCTGCGTTGCCACGTTGAAATAACAATATTAATCGTTAATACAACGAACATCAGCCCAAGCTCCAGGCGACCGGTGGCTATCTCAGTTATTTCGCGAGTAATAGCATGCAACATGAGTTCGAAAGCTAAAATAGCTAGCAAAGCCGCCAGGGCAAATACGGCGATCGTCTCGAACTTACGATGACCGTAAGGATGCCTCGGATCAGCAGGTTTAGTCGAATGGCGAGTTACAAACCATGCGACGATATTATTGATAATGTCAGTGAGCGAGTGAATAGCATCGCCTAGCACTGCCAACGAACCCGTACCTATTCCAACGAGCAGTTTGATACTCAAGACGATGAAGTTGGCAAGACCTTCGATGAGGATAATGCGAAGTATTTTGGCATCACGCTTTTCCATCCGGCCTATCATAATCTTTTTGCCATGAATAGAGCGAAACAATTAGTGCGATCCACCGGCAAATTCTAAAGGTCATAGATAGGTTGTCAGACAAAGCTCTAGAGAGTGATTTTCTTATCAATCTCTAGAGCTTTTGTTATGGCTTGGGAGTGAAGTTTAATATTATTTCTAGCACGGCAGCCAGCGCCAGCATTTTCCGGTCTGAACCTTCGGGGCTATCCATTTCGATTCCGACTGGCAACCCCGAGTGCGTAATGCCGGCAGGAAGGCTTATCCCGGGCAGTGCGGCAATCGTTGCTGGATCTGTGTTGTGCGTATATGTATTGAAAGTAGGTACCCGTGTCTCGTTTAATTCTACTGACTCAAGGCTATCTGCGATGGGTCTGGCAGGTAGCAATGTGGTCGGAAATATCAATCCATCCAGGTCGAATCGGACAAAGTAATCACGCATCATGCAGCGCATGTCTTCACGAACAAAAAGGGCTTTAGCATATGTGTTGTCAGAGATTTGTCCTTGCGTAGACTCAAGCATTGCGAAAAGTCCCCTGACATCGGGATTGCTGCAGCAGCCGAGATTGCGCTGAAATCCTGGTCGATCCGGTATTCTTCGAGATAGGCGGAAAGATCGCTCTCCACCTCGCTAAACACGATCGGAATTGCGGTCGCGGTGCACATCGCTCCGACATCTTCGGGTTCTGCCTCAACCAGGGTTACCCCCGCTTTATGAAGCTTTTCCAAGGCCTCCTCAATGACCGTTGCTGATTCACCAAGAACATAGGGGCCAGGCCTTACATTTGACATTGGGCCATGAGCCGCGGGTGTTTTAAAGTTAAACAAATGACAAAAGTAAGGCCTGACTCCAGGCTCCGACCCCGGGCTCCAGGGCAGGCGGCTGCCTGCCAGCCGACATCAGCCCGGCACGGATACGCCCTCTTTCACTTCGCTGGTCAAATTCCCTGCACGTCTATATCGCCAATGACTTCGGTCTCCAGGCGAATGACGCCCTGGCCGCTATCCAGCGTTCCGCTGACGGTGGTGGCCGTAGTTACCTCGTTCAGTAGCACCAGGTTCGACACACTGATGTTTCCGGAGGTAACCTTGGCGAAAAAATCTGCCGATGTGCTGGTTGGAATTTCGAGATCAATGTTGCCATTGAGGATTTTTAAATCGATAGCGCCATTGAGCGGCAAGAAAAGGATGCCGGCGACAATGTTACCGTTCAGCAAATTGACGGCTGTACTTCCGGCGATGTCGGTCAGGGTTACGGTGCCGTTGAGATTGTTTATCGACACTTCGTCGTTCAGGGTGTCGATCGATATCGCGCCGTTGAGATTGTTGATTCGGACCTCGAAGAAATCGGGCAGCGTAATCGTGTAATCGACGATGTATTCTCGGCCCAGGTCGCATTCTGGCTGATCGGTTTCGATCAGTGCCTGGGTGGTCAGATCCTGGGTCCGCACCTGCAGTTGCTGCAGGTGCTCCTGAGCATCCTGGGCGCTTTCCGACAGAACGCGTTTAATCCCCGATACCATGATCGATGTTACCACCGGGCTGCCGGTGATGGTGATCTCGCCGCTCTTGCCGCGTAAAGTAACTCGTCGTGATTTAGAACGCCGATGTCGAAGTCAAAGAGTTCTTGAGCCGCAAAATTCGTGTTACTGACCTCGTCGGGCCCGCAAACGAAAACATTATCGTCTCCATCATCGCCGGTGCCCACGATGGAAAGGAAGGCGGCCAAGAATACCGGTAACATTGCGGCGAGGCGCCAGTAGTGTCGCCTGTGTTTGGGTTTAGTGGTCATTCTCAAATCCCACGGTTCGAAACCGGATTAGTATTACGTATGCCACGAGACTTCCCATTGCTATCGCCAATATATCCCGGGGGTCGAAGGTTCCGGCCACCAGGAATGCGCGCGTATTTTCCAGCAGTACGACGTCCTGGAACCACGCAGGCACGATTTCGGCTATTCTTTGCGCGACGGCGTTGTGCTGCGCCAGTTCGAATAAACTGTCGAAGCAGAACCAAAGCAGGCATATCGGCAGGATCCGGAAATGCCAGGGAGCCAGGATGACAGCAGTGATCAGGATGAAAAAGACAGCGTGGGTGAAGCTGGGGAGACTGGCGCCGAGGGGGCCAAAAAACAACGCGCCCCCCGTGCCTGGTTGCCACCAGTCGGGAACGAAGTAAACCCGGTCGGCGGGGCGGTCGAATAAATATACTGCCAGGCCGGGAGCCAGCAGTACGACGGCCAACGACAACTGCGTGCGCGTTTTCATGGGTTATGGGCGAAAGTAACTGAATGTATTCTTTCTGACCGCCTCGCAAACGATGGTTTTCAGGCTTTGATTATAACCCTGCCAGATACGGCATTTTTGACTCAGATCAACGGCGGAACACGGCAAAGGATCGATCAAGTATCTTCGGGGAGTTCGGGCAGCGCTGTGCTTTTATGCGGGATTTTGTAGGGCAGTTTGTATCGACTACCTCGTTTACACGCGCGCTCCGCTAAGCTATAGATTAATAAACAAAAATATTCGACGTGTCATGCTCATAATGATGGGGCCTCCTGTTCAATAGGGTGTAGCCACCATTTTTCGACTCCTTCCTTGCGACGCGCAGTAAATTGGGTACACAGTCAGTTGGTTTGTGTTTCAGGTACCCAATTGCTAGTATCGAGTGAAACCCAAAATATGGAAGTCTCTGCTTGACTACTCCGTTTACTCTCGAGAGTACTAGGTGGGCGAAATGGAATCGAAAAATAAAATACTCGTTGTTGACGACAGTAATACCAACTTGTTGAAAACTGGCATGGCAGTCACGGCCCTTGGCCATGAGGCTGTCAAGGTCGATAGCGGTCGTGAAGCAATACAGCTCGCGGAAACGGAAGATTTCGATGTCATTTTACTCGATATCGTGATGCCCGAAATGGATGGCTTCGAAATTCTGGGCCGACTAAAGGAGAACGAGCGACTGCAGCATATTCCAGTAATCGTTATTTCTGTGCTGGAAGACGAAAAGGAGAATGTGGCGCGGGCAATTGAGCTCTGTGCCGAGGACTTTCTACCGAAAGATTTTGACCGGGTCGTTTTTAAAGCCCGGGTTAATTCCGCTTTGGAGAAAAAGCGAAACCACGATGCCAATCGGCGATACCTGCAGGAAGTAGGTGTAATAACTCACGCCGCTGAAATTCTGGAAAATGGTCCGGTAAATCCTGAACGCCTGGGTTTTTAAAGTGTGAGCACTCAGGATGATTCGCTACGCCGGCTCGCCGATGTTTTTCAGGATATGGCGGGGCAGATTTATGCGCGCGAGCGACGATTGCGTCAGCAAATCAATACGCTCAAAGGAATCCTGTTATTGCTTGCGGTCGGTGTGATTGACGGGCTCTCGTATCCATTGTCAAAAATTGCGGTCGAAATTGAATCAAACCCGATAGGCCTGGCATTCTGGATTAATTTCATCGCCGCTTTGGCGCGCCTCCCGTTTGCCGTATACAAGAAAAGTTTACCGAAGTTGACCTGGCCGCTGATCAGGTTTTTTTGTATCTGGGGGTTTGTTACTGCCATTGCCTGTGAGGTTCTGCTTTCCTGGGTGGTGGATGCGCTGCCTGCTTCATTAGTTTCTATCATCGTTGTAACGGAAGGGTTCATCGTATTTATTGTCGCCGGTGTTCTTCGAATCGAAAAACTAAACTCGAGACGTTTTATCGGAATCATCGTTGGTCTGGCCGGTATTGCATGGTCGATCATTCTCCTGGGTGAATCCTTATCCCTTCTGACATTGATTGGCCTGGCGGTTATTATCGTCGGGTCGCTGATCGTTGGACCTCAGGAAGAGGAGGAGCCCGAACTGGAACTCGCCGAATTGCCGGCAAAGTAGAAATCCGAACAGTTCTGGCCATTCAGGAATGAAAAAGGAGAAAAATTGTAATGGCAAGTATTAACCAATCCTCACTCGACGCATTACTGGAACTGATCGGTGGCGATGTCGATTCGTTATATGAACTCATACAGGGTTATATCGATGAGGCACCGGTTCTTGCGCAGAACTTGACGAACGGAATGTCTGATATCGAATTACTTGGTCGTACTGCGCATACCTTGAAGTCCAGTTCCAGGGATTTTGGCGCTCTGGCCTTAAGCGATCTTTGTCTGGCACTGTAACGACAGGCAAAGAGTGACAGTCTGGTTGACGAAGCTGATCAGGTAGCGCAGATCCAGCAGGAGCTCGAGCGCTATGTACATGAGCTGAACCAGATAAAATCTGACCGAAAATCCGTTTGATGAAAAATGCTCCCCGGGACTCAAAGTTACTTCAGCAGATTGAGGATCTGAAAAACAAGGTAACGGCGCTAGAGGCCGAACTGAAAATTTCCAGTGAGGCGGCGCTGCAAGGCGAGCGCCGGGAACAGAGATTATTTGAATCGTCCCCCATTGCGCTATGGGAAGAGGACTGGTCGGAGTTGAAACTGATGGTTGACCGATTAAGGGAACAAGGGGTAACCGACTTCGTTGAGCATTTTGCAACTAACGAAGATGACATGGAAACTTTGCGACGCTCTACTGTAGTCACGAACATGAATCAGTCGACGGTTGAGCAAGAGGAGTTCGAAACCAAACAGGAAGTTTATGACTTCCTAGATAGCTTGCCCGCAGACCCAAGCCATGAAGAATACCCCAAGGTCATAAATGGGTTTATAAGCGGTAAAAGGATCGTTACGACGGAAATTGATGATAAAACACTTGCCGGCAAAGATTTACGTGTGGTCGAAAATGTGCTGGTGTTGCTGGAACCAAAGCTGGAAGGAAGCCCCGTCGAGTTGACCTATGAGTCGGATTCTGGAGGTATCGAATATGGCATGCTAGACGGGTTACGCCTGCGTCAGATTTTGATCAATCTCCTGAATAACGCGATTAAATTCACCAGACAGGGGAAGATCGTTATCACGCAATTTAGCAAAATTATCGAAAATGAGGATGATAAAACGGTTCACGAACTAAGCTTCTGCGTCGAAGACTCGGGCATCGGTATTCCCGAGGAAAAAATGGAAACCCTGTTTGAATCGTTCAGCCAGGTGGATGTATCGACCACCCGCGAATACGGCGGAACCGGCCTGGGGCTCGCGATAACCAAAAGTCTGGTCGAGTTGATGGGTGGAAAGATCTGGGCAGAAAGTGTCGTCGGATCAGGAACGCGTTTCTATTTCATACTGCCCGTATTCCAGCTTTCCGGGGAAGAAGAGAAAAGACTGGTCGCGTTGGAGCACGAGGAAACGGATCGCCCGATCGAGCTCAATATCGAGATTGCAGAGAATTACCCGCTGCGTATTTTGTTATTTGACGACAGTGGTACCAATCAAAAACTGGCGATTATCGTGCCCAGGAAAATGGGGTACGACCCAGTAACCGTAAACAATGGTGCCGAAGCGATTGAGAAAGCGAAGACGGACATATTTGACTTGATACTGATGGACATCGAAATACCGGGGGTCGATGGAATACAGGCAACGCGGGAGATCAGGCAGCTCGATAATCCTGGTAATTGTCCCTACATAGTCGCAATGACCGCGAATGCCATGGCTGGTGATCGAGAACTATATATAGCCGCCGGAATGAATGGTTACATTGCCAAACCTTTTAAGCTCTCTGACCTGCTAAAACAAATACAGAAGGCCGCGGTGATCGAAGAAACAGGCCTGACCTGTATTGATGGAGAAATCAGAGGGGACGGTATCGAATAGTGTGGGCATTTTGTGGCTATCAGTTGTGCTTAGTTATGCTCCGTGAGGATAATCCTGCAACGAGTCCCCCGGTGAATTATTGATAAATAATTATTTTTAATTCACCTTGCGATACTAATAATGATGGGGTCCCTGTTCGAATCAGGGCGTAGCCACCATTATTCGCCGTCGCGAGCGCCGCAATCGCGGCGCGCAGCAGGCGAATAACTTCGGAATCGGCGCGAGACGTTCGCGTACTGCTCCCGCCATCGCCAAAACTTACGCCTTGCGCTCGACGCACTCACGACATCCAAAAACGTCATGTCTCGGAACAGGTACCACCAAACCGTTGCTAGAAGTGGAAGCCGAAGCCGAACATCATCGGCGCGATACCGAACAGGCTAAAGCCGCCCAGCGTCAACCCTGCCAGGACCAGCGTTAGCGGCAGGATACGCATCACGCGCAGCATTGGATTTTGCCAATGCAGGTAGTGCATCACCGGCAACATGAAAAAGGCCAGCGCGATTCCCAGGAAAGACACCTGGAAGCCAACCAGGGCGGCATAAATGAAAACCGCCGCGCTGGTCATTTCGAACAGCGCCACTCCCGGGTGGTCCGGATGGGTTTCGCAAAGGAACTTCCACAGCCGCTGCTTCAGCGTGCCGCGCGATTTGCCGCCGGGCGAAGGTTTTTCGGTGTCACCGGTGACCAGGAATCGGGCCTTGCCTGTAACCAGGTAGGCGGAAACGCAAAGCATCGATAGCGGACTTAAAGCCGCGTAAAGTACGGTACTGTTGCACAGGAAGCGGAACAGCCGAATGGGTGTACGCCACATGTCGACGATGAAGCAAAGCACCGGAGCCATTATCGTCAGCATCGTGATGGCGAAGAAATCGGCGGTAAACAACCGGTTGAATTCATCGGGCAGTAATAGCAGCGGGATCTGGAATTCACTGCCGCCGGCGACCACTGTCATGGTCTGAAGCTCGCCCAGTTGCATGGGTATCAGAATGCCGGCGTTGAGCATGAACAGAAAAAAGAAGAATGTCAGCGGCAGGTTCAGGGTCGGAAAAAGAATGTCGATCTTTTCCACCCATGAAATAAACGGCGAGCGCAGCAGCGGAACCAGTTTTTCATTGAGAAACTCGCAGGTGCCGCGCGTCCACTTGACGTGACGCACGCGAAACGCACGCACGTTCGACGGAAATTCCTCGAAGCAGACGACATCCCTGGCGAAGGTCCCGTAAAAGCCGTACTCCCGTATCGCCAGTGCATAGGCGAGATCTTCGCTGACGAGTTCCGGGAAGCCGCCGACCAGTTTCCAGCACTCGGTGCGTAACAGCGCACCATGGCCGAGAAACATGACGAACCCGTAGTAATTGCGCAACGGCTGGTAACGCGCCCAGTGGATGTCGATGCCGATACCCATGTCCTGTTCAAGCTGCGAGACGCCCCAGGATTTACTCTTGTGGTTGGCCTGGATAAAGCCGCAGTTGGGATCCTCCTCGATCCTCGGCACCAGCTTGCAAAGAAAATCGGGCGGCATGATTTCGTCAGCGTCGGCAATCACGAAAAGCGGCTCGCGAACCACGTGCTTGAGCGCGTAGTTGAGATTGCCGGCCTTGAATCCGCGTCGATTCGGGCGGCGCACGACCTGAACCCGCTTTCTATTGAGACTCGCGAAACGGTCGATCTTTTCACGGTATGCCGGGTCGGAGCTGTCGTCGAGTATGTATATCTTGAAATTCGCGTACTTCATCGCCAGGCAGGAAACAGCGCTTTCGAGAACGAAATCGTTGCAGGTGGTGTATAACACCGCTACCGGCGTATTACTGCGAGCCACCGCGCAGGAATTTCCAGTCTCATCGTCTGCTTTCTGCCGACGGATTACCAGGCTGGAGAAAACTACCACCGCGAGATTGTAAATCCCGTAAAGCCAGGCGATCTGGGTGAATATGACGAAGTACATCAGCGACGTGGTGGTGACGATGCCGGTGGCGGATTGTGTCAATCCGAACAGACGGTCGTGAAACCAGTACACGGTCAACAGCCAGAGGCTTAACACCGTCAGGTAAAATACCGGGCTGCGGCAGGCTAGGTTGCGGATAAAGCGCTTTTGTTGCGACCAGGGCCGGTTGGCATAGGTAAAATTCTGCACCGGCATGGGGCCGGCCGTCAGCGTGTTTCCCTGTGCTTTTAGGTTTTTGATATTGTTCATTTGTTCCCCTTATTGTAGGCGCCAGGTAACTCCCAGGATGGCGCTGGTGGTGTCGTTAGCAGGCGTATCTTCGTTGCTGAGCAGGATCGAAACCCGGTATGCTGGAGAAATCGGCATGTACCAGTTGATACTGGCGCTGCTGATACTGCCGTCGAATTCTTCCAGATCGCTTTTCGTCTCACCAAAGCCGATACCGATCTCGATCCCCCACAGGCTATCGCTCTGATATGAAAACCGCGTCAGTAAACGCTGGCTGTCGTCTTCCAGTTCACCGGTTTGGGACAGGTAGAGGGTCGGTTCGATGAACCAGTGCTCGCCAGCGGCAAAACCAAAGCTCGCGTAGACCAGCGTGTCCGTATAGTTGTTGCTATGGGGGGCCGACTGCAGCCCGATCTTGTAGTTTTTGCGCTGCAGCAGACGAGTGGCTTCAATACTGTAAATATCCTGCTCCTCGTCGTCCGGCAATTCGCGCTGGCCGAGTTCGAATTTACCCAGCCAGTCGCCATCGAACTCGTGAAACAGGCCGATTAACAGATTTTCAGCATCGCCGCGCGTCAGCTCGGGGGCGTCCAGCGAAAGGCTGTCGTCGTAGCGAAGCCATACTCGCGACCGCCGGTCCAGCCAGGATCCCAATTCGATCTGGCGCAGTCCGGTATCCTCGTCGTTGCTGCCGTAGAGCACATCGATCTCCAGTTTCGACGGTATCGAATATGCCGCGTGGTAACCATCGCGGGCAGCCCTGTTATCGGGTGCTCGCGACAGCACTGCAGTGAAACTGTCGATCGCAGCCTGGCTGTCTGCATTGAGTAAATGGGCGTGGCCCAGAGCGACCAGCAGTTCGACATCATCGGGGCGGCTTGCGACAAGTTTTTCGAAGCCGGAAACGGCTGCCGCGGCATCCTCGCGCCACAATGCAATGAAGGCCGCGCCCTTTTCCGCATCGAAATTTCCGGGCGCAAGCCGTTGCGCTCGGGAAAAGGTTTCTCGCGCCTTATCGAGCTGGCCGGACCATCCCTGCACGTAACCCAGACCGACCAGGGCCTGGAAGTGATCGGGTTGCTGCTCGAGTACATTGCCGTAACGAAATGCCGCCAGGCGATAATCGCCGTTCCAGGCATTGATCGTCGCCAGGCCGAGATTTGCCTCGGTGTTTTTCGGCTTCCCGAGCAGGATATTCTTGTAAATCAGTTCGGCCTCGACTAACCGGCCGCTATCCAGCAAGTTTTGAGCATGCTGCAATTGAGGATCATCAGACGCCAGCCCGGTGCCGGAAATGATTAAAATCGCGCTAAACAACAGCCTTCTAAAGCCGTGCATATCCATCTTTGGTTTCTCAGTTAGTTGGGGTTTAATTCCTGTTCTAAATTATTTAATCAACTTCCCTTATTGCAGGAATGGCTACAGTCATGCTGGCCTCGGTTTAAGCTCTGCGGGATGACCGAATAAGTGGGCAAAAATCTTGTCCTGCAAGGCTCCATGCGAAACACCGAGCTCGAACGAATGATCGACGTCGGGTAGAACCTCGACATTGAAATGCTCGGCCATGCCACGGCTCTTCGCCACCAGGTTCATTGTTTTTGCCCAGGTAATAGCGCGTTCGACTCGAGTACGGCCCTGCTGGCGATCGATTCTTTTCGACTTGTTCAGCCCGGGATCTCGTTCGGTGTCCCTGTCGCCCACGATCACGGTCATCGGCACGCGCAGAAACCTGGAGCTGTCGAAGCGCAGGTTGGGCAGGTCCCGGCACAGCCCGACACCGTGCGGGAAGCTGTTTTCGCTTTGCGGCATGGTATACCACCCGGCCGCGCCGATGACGACGCCGGCGACTCGTTCGGGATGCGCCATCGCGTAGCGGTGGGCGAACTGGCCGCCACCCGAGTAACCGAACATGTAAAGCCGCTCGGTGTTAGCTCCGGTCAGGTACAGCACTTCACCGACGATTCGGTCGAGGGCCAGGTCGGCACGCGGGCCGCGCCGCAGCCGGCCGAGGCGCTGGTAGTCGGGAAACTGTTTTTCGCTGAACAGGGGCGCAAGCACGATGACGCCGTAAAGCTCGGCCACAGATGACAACAGTTTTGCGTGCTGCCGCGCGTTGCGCGAAATCCCGTGTATGCTGACCATCAACGGTGGGCGCTTACCGGCAGAGTGCGGGATGTAAAGGTAATAATCCTGGCCGCAGCGGCCGCCCAGTCGGCGTTTAAGCACCTTGCCGATCTCGAGCCCGGATTCGCTCCGGTCGCGGGGATTCATCAGCTGGTCCAGCCTGGCGCCGGCGAGTAAAAGGGGTGTAAGCATAATCGTGTCCTCTCGAGTCGTGTCGGTTTAATTCACTGCGGCAAGTGCGCGTTCGGTTCGGCTCACCGGCAGCGATGCCGGAGATTGTTCGGATCTCTCTGTTTCGGTCGTACCCAGGTGCCATACCTGGTCCATCTTCACCAGCCGAGGGTAGCGATGGGAAACGATCAGGATCGTGCCGCGGTAGTCTTGCAGCACGCGCTGGATGAGATTCTCCGATTCGCTGTCAAGATTGGCGTCGGCCTCGTCGAGCAGCAGAATAGGCGGTGCGCCGAGAAGCGCGCGCGCGAGCGCGAGCCGGGCGCGCTGGCCGGCGGATAAATTACGCCCACCCTCGCTGATACGAGTGCGCAAACCCCTGGCCATGCCCGCAACCATCTCATCGACGCCGCACAGCTGCATGACCTCCAGCAACTGTTCGGCGCTTGCGTGCGGATAGCGGTACCTGAGATTGCGCTCGATGCTGCCGCGCAGAAGCGGCAAATCCGGCCCGACCATGCCGATATTGGCGCGCAACGATTCGAGGCTGCACATGGCGATGTTCTGGCCGTCGATCAGGACGCGACCCTGGTCCGGATCCTGCAGCCTGGAGACCAGTCCCAGCAGGGTCGATTTACCGCTACCGTTGGGACCCAGCAGTGCGATCCGCTGGCCGCCGTCGGCGCGGCGCGAAAAGTCGTGGATGGAATCGCCTACACTGACGCGCTCGAACTTGATCGCGCCATGCCTGATTTTCAGGTCCGGCGCACCGCGCGGCTGCCAGATGCGGCCTTTCGCCTGCAGGAACTGCAATAATTTTTCCCGCGCCACGCGAGCGCCGCGCCAGTATTCGTGGACACGGCCGAGATCGCGTAGCGCCGGCGCCAGCATGCCGACCACCATCACTCCCGAGATGACGGTACCCGCGGTGGCGTTGCCGGTGGAAACCTGCCACGCGCCGAGCAGGATGATTCCGCTGGTGGCGAGACCGACCACGGTTTCGGTAACCGCGCGCAGCTGGCCGATCAGGCTGGCGCGATGCAACATCGCGTTTTGCAGCCGGTGGCAATGTTTTTTCAGCAGTCGGCGCTCTCGCTGGCGTTGACCGAGCGCCTGCACTACGGCCAGTGCGCCGATTTTTTCGTTGATATTCGAGCTCAGGCGGGAGCGCTGACGGCGGGCGTCGCGCGATGCATGTTCCAGCGCGCGGCCCAGTCCCAGCATGGTCGCCACCGCGCCCAGCATCAGAAGCGCGATCAGCAAGGCGACCGCCGGATTGAGGATACCCAACACCAGCAGCGTCAGCGCGGTGGTGATGGCGGCGACCGCGAGGCGGGCTACACCGAGGCTAATCCACTGGCGCAGGGCGTTCATGTCGCCGATGAAGCGCAACATCGTGGCGCCCTGGCTGCGCCGCTGCAAACTGCGCGGCGACAGGCGGCTCATATGCGCGAACAATTGCTGGCGCAGCTCGAAAACATAGTCCTGGCCCAGCTTTTCGGCGTCGACGCGTTCACGCCAGCGCAGGGCGGCGTTGCAGACTACGATCAAGGCGAAACCGCCAAGGTATTCGAACAGGGTGCCGTCGCCGGGAGCGCTGGCCGTGCTGATCAGGCTATCGAAGGCGCTCTGCATCATCAGCGCCATCGCGATCACGATGGCCGCCTGGGCGCTACCGTTGACAATCAACCAGACAAGGTAGCGTATGCGCGAGCCGCTTAGTAGTTCGGGTAATTGCATGGTCTTATGCCAGATTCTGCTTGCACTGGACGGCTTCACCGAACACCAGGTCGACGGACAATTCGGCGTCGCCCAGCTGATCGGTGGTGTAAACCGGCATGCTGCTCGCCAGTTCGGCTTCGCGCGTGGCCAGCGGCGATGCGGTTAGCGCGCCGCTGATGCCGATCAGCGGCAGTTCGTGCTGGTCGAGCCATAACTTTCCGGCCAGCGCCCCAGTGGCGTCGCCGGCGGTGAACAGCAACCGGTCCACCAGTCGGCGAAAGCAATCGGACGCGAGCAGGCTTGCGGTTTCCTGCTGGAAAATGCCGTCGGCGACTTCGAGCACGATAACGTCGGGGCGATGACTCGCGAGTTCCGCCACCAGCGTTTCCATCACGTCTTCTAGTTCGTCGGGCGTCAGTCCGAAGGTGGAGGCATGACCGGCGTCGGTGAAATCGAGCACCGGTTGCGCACCCGAATCGATCATGAACCAGAAATCGCCGCCAGCGCCGGTACCGGTGATCTTGGCCGCCGCGACCTTCAGTCCGGCGCGGTCGAGCCCCTTGATCAGGTGGGAAGCGGTGGTAGTTTTGCCGGCGTTCATCGAGGTTCCGGCAATCGCCACGGTTAGCGGCCGTGCGCTCGACTCGCGCCGTGGCAGGCGCGAATCGCGCAGGTTGATGCGGTGGCCGTCGGCGTCGGTGACCAGGCCCACGGGTTGCAGCACCGTGGGTCTTTTCATTATCCGGTGCCTGGAATCCATTTGCGCCGCGATGCCGCCGGCCGCTACCAGGTGGCACTCGTCGAGATCGAGCGGCATGCTGGCTTCGAATTGATCCGGCGCATAGCGGTTACCGTAACAGACGAGCACGCGGTCGCCGATGTGCATGCGGGCGCGGCGCCCGCAGGCGAGTTCGAGTCGGGTGTGCTGGCCGATCCGCACCACTTCCGCCAGCAGCAGATCGCCGTGCTGCGGCTGGTGTTCGCCGGTCAGCATGCCGGCAGCGCGGCCAAGATCGATATTACGGGTCGTGTAGGCGCTTTTTGCCCGATCGAAATCCGCAGGCAAGGCCGAAAATTCGGTTTGATTGCCAATGATACATTTGAGGTTCTGTGTCGCTTTCAACATGGGTAAGTTCTCCGGGCTATTTAAATTTGGGAAAAAATTCCCATAAGCGTATTTTGGAGATAACCCTCCCACGTTGCTACGGGCGGAAGTTATGACTTACATGGTACGAAGGTCTGAATTTTTTCAGACCAAAGTCTGAAAACCGCGACGTCGCCCGGTGCGGGCGAACGGAGGGGAAATTCTCGCTGGCCTGCCGGGGCCGGTCGGCTAATCGTAGATCGGTAGCGCGGCGGTCAGTTTTACGCCGATATTCCTGTTATTGCTGGTGATACTAAAATCACCGCCCAGGCTTTCGACCCGTTCCCGCATACCGCGTATGCCCAGGTGCTCGGGATCGTTGATCTTGTTCTTGTCTTTCGAGTCCATGCCGGGACCCGCGTCGCTCAGGGTCAGGATCAGTTGCGAATCGTGTACCTCGATACCGACATACTGGTCGACGCCGTTACCGTGGCGATAGGCATTATTGAGACCTTCCTGCACCAGCCGGTAAAGACAAATCTTGGTCGAATTGTCTAGCGCATCGGGTAACGCGTCCAGTTCCCGGCTGACCGTGGTGCCGGTGCGTTTTTCGTGCCTGTCGATGACCTTCAAAATGGCTTTCCTCGCGGACTGGTCCTTGAGCTCGGGTATCACCAGCCCCGAGGAAAGACTGCGTACTTCCTGCAGCGCATGATTCAACGCGTCCCGGATTCTGGAGACGATATCGGTATCGGGCGCGGAAGCCGACGACGACTCGTCCCTGTCGTCGATGATGGAATCCAGCTTGAGCAGGGCAAAACCGATGGATTGCACCGGGCCGTCGTGTAGCTCCGAGCCGATGCGGCGCAGGCCTTGCTCGTTCACTTCGACGCCGCGACGGCTGGCCTGCCGGATGCGGCTGCGTTGACTCTCGATCAGCTGGTGCGCGGTGCGCACCAGCCAGTACAGCAGGCCGAACAAAATCAGGCCACCGAGCAGGGAAACCAGGGCTACCAGTTCGCGGCCCTGCCTGAGCGTTTCGAACAGGGCCTCAGGCGACTTGTACAATTCGACCACGCCGATAACACGCTGGCGATCCTGGCCCCAGACCGGGATATAGCTTTCGACGAACTCGTCGACGTCTGCCGGCAGGAAGTCGTGTTCGAGTTTTTCATGCTCCCCCGCCTCGCCCTTGCTGAAGATGCTGACACCCTGGTAGGCAAGCTCCAGTTCATCGTTGTCGTCGAAGACCCTGCCTACCAGTTTGTCGTCGTTGGACCAGATGATTTTATAGTTGGCGTCGAAAACGGTAGCGCGAAACACGTCGGGAATGCCGATAACGTGATCGAAAAACTCCTCGATTCCGCGTTTGTCCTCGGCGCTGGTGCTGCCGTCGAAATAAGCCTCGGGATTGTTTATCAGCGATACGCTCTGAATGAACTCGGTGCTGATGACCATTTCCCGCTGTAGCAGGTTCTGTTGCAGAAACGAAAAATAAATGTAGCCGGATACCGTGCTGATGCCGATGATCGAAACGAAAGAGGACAGCGCGAATATCCTGAGCAATCCCCATCTCTGGACAAATGTAGAAAAGTGCATTGAATTGGCCCCGGATTAGGCCGAAGACCCGGTGACGGGATCAGCGGTTGGCTTTTTGCGCGAGCAAGGCTGCTTCGACACGGTTTTTAACCTGTAGTTTGTGCAAAATGTTGGTCATGTAATGCTTGATGGTTTTTTCGCTTAGAAACAGTTCCTCGGCGATTTCCTTGTTGGTCAGGCCGCGTTCGAGCGCTTTCAGTATGCTGCTTTCACGCGCGTTGAGCCTGTCGATGAGGCTGTGTTCCTTCTCGGGTTTCTGGTCGTACGAATGCAGCAGGATGTTGGTCGCCAGGCTGGGCGTAATGAAAGTTTCGCCGGCCGCGACCCGACGCACGATATCGATCAGTTCCTTGCCGCCGATGCCCTTGAGAATATACCCCTTGGCGCCGGCCTGCAGCGCCGACATTACGTCTTTTTCATCCTCCGAGGCGGTCAGCATGACGAGCTTTATCGCCGGTAGCGCCTCATGGATATCACGCGCCGCCTCGACGCCGCCGCCAGGCATGCTGATATCGAGCATAATGATATCGGGCATCTCCTCGTGGGCGATGCGCAGCGCGTCGTCATAGCTCTCACCCTGGCCGACGATTTCGAATTCCTCGACCGCGGCCAGCGTGCTGCTGACGCCTTCGCGCAGCAGCGGGTGGTCATCGATTACGGCGATATTGATGGTAGTGTTCATGGAAAAAAGCGATAAAGCGATAATTATGTCAATCGCGTTCCAATATAGCCGAACTTACTATTTATTGGTACTCCGCCGGGCTTCCGTTTTTATCAGCTGTCGATGGCGAGAGATGCCGCGCAGGCGTCACTTGAGCTCGTCCACGGCTTCATTCCATTCCATTTTGAAAACTTCTTCGCGCTGCTTTAACTTTTTGCGCTCATCGTCGAACCTGGCCAGTAAATCGATCGAAACAAACCAGTGGCCATCGTCCTCATTATCTGCCCATCCGACCGCGTATTGACTGCCGAAATGAAACATGATTCCGTAACGATCCTTGTCCAGAAAGTCGTCTCCGTCGCCGAAATTGACCAGCGACACGCCTGACAGGTTTTTGGCCTTCCAGTAATTGATACCGAAAATTTCGAGGACGAGATCAAGTTCATCTTCGGAACCGGATTCATCGCTATTTAAACTTGCAACCAGCGAGGGGTGCAATACAACCCAGTCGAACTTTGGAGGTCGTGAAAAGAATTCGTTCTTTCGCCGGTCTCGATGCGCGATTTGATTCAGGCCCATTTCCCAGGGTAGTTGCATCTTGCGCGCGCGAAAATACTCGTCCCAGTCTTCACTATAGTCGGAAAGAGCCTGTTTAAACCAGGTGATTTCCTTTGAAATTATGGAAGGCTTGAAATGGTTCAGCAAACTGCTTGTCGCCAGAATTAGGCGCAGCGATTTTTCCCACCTATCGCATGCTGGCCTGTCGTTGCCCTGTTCGCATACATTGTGAAATTTGGAAAAACTCGCAATCTCTTGCTCACCCAGGTCGATATTGCCCGAGATCGTTTTGTCTATTAAATCAACTCGGGCGTTTGCGACAACTAAATCGCGCAACCTGGCCTTTTTGTGACGACTGTTATTCAGGAAAAGCTTGATTTCGGTCGTTAGCGCTGCTCTGACCTGTTTCACTTTTTCGCCAATGGTCGGATCGAATTCGTCACCAGTAATCAAGTCCATAAATTTTGTCAGTGAACCTACATACTTGACCAGGGCATCATCACTCCCTTCGCCAACGGTCGTAAAGGTCAATTCAGGATAATCTTCGAGCGTTTGATTCGCACAGGCTGAGGTATTTGTCGTTGTAATACCGCCCGCTGGTGTTTTCATTGAATTTATCCAGTTTTCGAACTCGGGTGTCGTCAACTTGAATAACTCAGTCGAACAATCGAAGGCCGCCTCGGCCCTGGGCAGGAAGGTTGCCGACAAGACGACAAGTGCCCAGGTCACGGCATGTCTCGAAAAAATATTTCCTCTTACTTTCATGCGATTTCTCCCAGCTCCTTAATCGCGGTAACAAGTTCGGAATAGCTTGTATCCAGTCCATGCTGTACTTTTCGAAATGCTTCGGCGATATCGGAAATGGATTCGATATTTTCGAAAGTTTCCTTTGCGTCTTCCACGGTCTTTTTCAACGCTTCGATCTCGTCGTCTATCGCGCCCGCGTCATGTTTGGAAATCTGGTCTTGAAGATCCTGCGGTGGGCGGTAGTCATCGAAGAGGCTCTGTAACAATCTGACGTGTAGCCGGGGATCCTTTAGGTAGTGCCCTAGAGAGTGCACATTTATTTGATGGATTCCTTGCAGCCTGATGTCCTTGTAGGCGCTGTTGGGCGTTTCGCGCTCGGCGAGCCAATGATCCAGGTCCTTAATACGAAATTGCTTGATTCTCGCTATCGGATCGCATTCGTGCCAGCAATTGTACATGCGGTGCATTAGCGCACCGGGTGCCGGGCGCACCGCGGTCTTGCGGCTGCTCGGATCGATGCCGCTTTTTAGCAGCCGGCTGGTATTGGCAATCTGGAAAAACGCATCGATCGAAATCGGCAATCGTGACAGGTTGTTGTGACCTTCATCCTCGAATCCGCCTGCCCACATTTTGTGAAGGCTGTCGTGCGCGACTGCGGTGCCGAGCGAATGGGCGACGATTACACAATTGCGGCCATCGAGGTTGCCGCCGGCGAAGTATTCCTCGAGAAACCGGGTGAGCTGGGTGGCTACTTCAAGTTGCACTGGGTCGCCGATGGTGCTCATGTAAAGCACCACATCGAGCCAATGCGTCTGGAAAAAGTCGTCCTTATCGACATCGAGAGATCTTTCGAGCGTCTCCTTCATCTTTGTAAAATGCACGCGCCCGTCAAGCATCTGTAATGTTTTGTTCCAGTCTTCCTGCGCGCGTTCTCGCCAGTCGTCGAAGACATTGTTGTAAGTGATGACTTTCAACTCGACTTTCTGCTCATCCCAACCACTGATTCCAGACATTGTACTGGTGACTTCGTCTGTTACTGTCTCGCGTGTATGTTGCCCCATACCATGAATGACAATAAGGAAATTCTTTGTGGATGATTCGGTTGCCATACTTCTTTCTCCTGAGGCCAATCTGTTAATGGTTCCCATGTCAGTGAATGCCACGTGTATTCCGGCAAGCCACTGTTGAAATGTGCTGAGCAGGCAATACAGGCGAGGATTAGATAGAAACTAGCGGCTAATCCAGTAGCCTGATTAATTTTTATTTGATCGAAACGGTATCCGCCAGCGACCTTATTGTCAAATGCAGGGCCGGCCATGCATAAAGACACCATGAGGGGCCAGTGTCGACAGGCCTCCAATGGATTTGCTCGCAAGTGATCGTCTTTCAGAGCGTTAGCCGGGCTTCCTCATTCGCCGGCCAGGGTATGGTCATGGTGTTCGCGGTTGAAGCGATCAGCGCCCGGATATGATGCTGAAGCGGTAAGGCGAGGAAAACATTGCAGTTGCGCCAATTATTATGACCGACACTGAATTTCGGGCCAGGAATGCTCGGCGTCAGCGCAGTCGAGGCGCCGAATCTGGCAAATCGTAACTCCTGGCATGACAGTAGCTCAAGTTTTCGACATCACGTCCGATGAAGTCTACATAATTATCGGGATCTGTCTGTCTCCCCATGGCCGCAAGCAACAATACTACCGATGCAGAGCATCGCCTCGATCCGACCCTGTCGATACAAAACCGGCTGCGCCTGACCGCCAGGGTGGCGGTTGGCGTGAGCCTGCTAGGCTCGATCGCGCTACTGGTTACGCTTTTCCTGCTGCTGCGGGATCAGCCGGATAGTAATTACTACCAGATCATCCAGTCGCTGACGCGTAGCCAGGACCATCTGGCGTTTGCCATGCTGACCGCAGGCACGCTTACGGTTTTTCTGGCCGGCCTGTTTACCTGGAGCATTACCCTGTATTCCAGCCATCGGGTGGCTGGTCCCCTGTACCGATTTTCCAGGAACCTGGAACTGGAAATTGCGCGCGGCCCGGTTGCGACCACGAATTTGCGGAAAGACGACGATTTTCAGGATTTATCGAAAAAGCTCGCGCAAGCGGCTGAAGGTTTATCGCATTACTACGACGATCAGCGCAGGCTGGTCGACGAGCTTTCGCAAAACCTGGATTCGGAGCAGCAGTTCGATCCTGACAGATGCCGCTATCTGCTGAAAAAACTTGCCAAAACGGCAAGCGGATCATCGTGAAGATCGCGCTGACTCTGCTGCCGATCGCCATCCTGACCATGCTGGTGCTGTGGATTAACGACAGTGCGCTGGCGACGCTCACGCATCCGGTCGATATGCCCTGCGCGGACTGCCACCTGGCGAAGGGCGGTATAAACCAGAGCAATGCAAAAACGCTAATCGCGAGCCAGGAAGAGCTGTGCGGGATTTGCCATCGAAATGCCCTGACGGCCAGCCATCCGTCGGGCATCAAGCCGGCTAACGCCCCGCCCGAAATATTTCCGCTCGACTGGAAAGGCGACCTGACCTGCAGCACCTGTCACCTCGTGCACGAGAACTCTGCAGGCAGGTTGCGGGTTAAACGCGAAGGCAAGGCATTGTGTCAATCCTGCCACGATGAAACCTTTTTCAACGCGATGAAGGACGGCGGAACCTCGGTGCTTGCCTTCGGTCACCTCGACGCGCGCCAATCAATCAGCGGGAATATCGATAATTTCTCGATTCAGTGTTTGAGCTGCCACGATTCAATGAACGATAAGCTGCAGGTAAACGTTAGTGGAGACGTGCTGCGGCATGGCAATCGGCGAGTCAATCATCCAATCGGCGGGCGTTACGCGGATGCTGTCTCCTATGGCGGTTATCGCTCCGTCGGCAGCCTGCCAGCGGCAATTTCCCTGCCCGACGGGAAAATCAGCTGCATTTCCTGTCACCAGGGTTACAACGATCAACACGGAGGCCTGGTTGTCGATAACCAGGCAGACGGGTTGTGCTTTTCCTGTCACGATCTGTAAGGGCGAAAAGGCTAATGGCGGAACAGAGAAAACACTTTTACAACGATCATAAATTGCAGGGTTACCTGCTGGTTGCTCTGATCGTGCTCGAACTGGTGCTGGTCGCGTTACTGCTAACCTACATGTACCTCGAAATCAATCGCATCATCGAAGGCCATCTTTACCGCTTGCATAATACGAACACGGCGTCCTGGCCGGAAATGCTGTTGTTGCTCGGTTCGGCCATGGCGGCCTTCCTGATTGTCAATATCGCGGCATTGTATTTCGCCCACCTGATCTGGGGCCGGTATGTCAGGCAGACGATTCGCCTGTTTTCCGCGGGGCTCGACAGGATAATCGCGCTCGACTTTTCCGGTCGACTGCATTCTCCCCCGGGGCATCACAAGATTATCGATTTACTGGAAACTTGGTTTGCCAAGGAACAGGATCGCAACCGGCAAATAGCGCAGCAACGGGAGCGCTTGAACGGCTATGCCGTCGGGCCATTAGCAGCCCAGCAACGACAGGAACTGCAACAGATTCTGAATCAGTACCGCAGCTTGCTAAGCGATTGATAAATCCGAGCGGCGACTCAGGCAGTCTTCCCCGGCGATGACGCCTGATTTCCTGTCGTTTAGTCATCGAAGAAGCCGGTATGGTACTCTCTCTCGGCCTCATATAATGCGCTGCATATCCTGAATGATTTTGCCTTTTGAGACGAAAAATCATGTTTCTCAAGCTCGTTCAGCAACAGATTCAAATGATACAAAACGTCGTTAAACGGCTCTTCATGTTCATTAGAATATGCGCCGAATGCGGTGCGTTTAAGGTTGTTCAGTGAATTTTTATACTGCGCAGTTAATTCGACTGCTTTATCTGACTTATCGATACCCGCATATTCGAATAGCTGCTGATATACATTTACCAGATGCGTTAGCCGATTAATTTTGTAGGCCTCAAGGGATTTTTGCCGAACATTCAGGATCGTAAACGGATTAAAAACATAGTGAATCAACATCCATTCACTGGTTTGGGGAATTTTTACACCATCCTGGATTTGTCGTTGCTCTTCTGGAGACAATTTCAGAAAAGGGTCGAACGGGACATTGCTTTGCAAGAACAGCCATTGGTTCTGATGACCGCATAGTCCAGACCAGGTGTCGTTTTTAAAATACGCATAGTCCTTGCGCATATCGTTATCGGTAACGCTGCGTTTTTTTATTGAGCCTGCCTGTTTGACAATGCGCGTCTCTTTCAATGGAGTCAGGGAGATGCGTTTCATGATGGCGCCGTCTTTACCCTGACCCAGGACAGCGTACTCAATAGGCGCGTCGATGGTGGCGCCTAAATTTGATTCGTTAACCAGGTAATCATTATCGGGGCTGTCTTCTTTTAGCCACTTGAACGTTACGTCGTATCCGTCGTGGGTGTCGCCAGAGATATACTTTTTGATCCTGTACTCATCTTTATCGAACATTTGGTGCAAACGCTCGAATGACGCCATGTCGAAATCCCCGACGGGATGGTGTCCGACTATATAAGTCTCTCTTCCCTGGCCCAACCAGGGTAATAAGGCATTGTACTGTTCCAAAGACAAATGCCCGGCATCTGCCGCCCCCTTTGTGCCGAAGTCGAATCGTCCTGAATCCTTGATTCCCACGCCGTTGGTGTAGCTCGAGGTATCGATAACAACGATATCGACCGTCTTGCTGTTAAGCTCGACCTCGAGTTTTTGAACAACAAAATTCAACCATGGTTTTTTCTCCTCCCACCAGGCGAGTTGTTCGCTATTCTTGTCATAGGTGAAATTATTGAAGTGATCGCCAGGCGTATCGCCGGCTTCATATTCGGTCCAGCAAATCCGGCTCATAAAGCCTCGATGCAGTTTTTTAGAATCGAAACTCAGGCAATACAGGAAATAGCCTTTGTACTCTTCGCGCCCGGGCTCCGTTCCCATCTCGGTGCGGGTTGCCTTATCTTTCAAATCGAGCACACCCAGGGAGTTCAGGTAAAGGCCGTTGAAGGCCGCTTTGTCGACTACGTTTGTTTCATATCTCTCGTAGTTACGGTCATTAAAAATCCCCGAATCGCCGCGTTCACGTTTTTCCACTACCTCGGTACAAATTCGGGCCCAACCCGATCGCTCGTCGAGGAACGCGGAGGCCCCGCTGATAAACTGAAACACGCCGTTACGTATCGCCGTCGGAGATGATAATCCCAGGTAATAACCATCATGATTTCCCGGCGCCAGGAACCAGGGGCGATTGTTTTCGTTTAGCAACTTTTCGACGTCTTTGTACTCTTCGAGGCAACTATTGTTTAACAGGTCACCAGCATGAATGACCAGATCGTGATTTTCCGTATCGAAAATATGATCCAGGATATCCAGTGAGAATGCATCCAGCGCGGCACGCCGGTGCGCGGTGTTCAGGGACTTCTCGGAGTAATAGCCCTGTTCGAGAATGGGCTCGGTTTTGATCATCGCCTTTTGGTTGTCGGCGACAAACAAGATTATGTTTCCTTCGATCTTCTCCGAGTAAATATCTGCCGGCGAAAGCGAGTTGTGCCCGAAGTTGGATCTGGCCTCAAGTATTGGTTTAGGCGTTGAAGAGCAACCGGCAGCCAGTATGAGCACGCCGAACCAGGTTAACGTTTTTCTAATTAGTTGGATCATATTGCCCCCTCCAACGGCAAATAGTATGAGCCAGGCTGCGGTTAGGCTATGTTTTTTTAAATTTACATATCCGCAAATTCTCAGGTATCGAACGCTTGCGGAAGCCTTTGGCATACCCGTTTTCCTTGAATATGTGCAACCTCATCAGCCAATTGTGATAAATTGGTAGCGAGTCATTCAATAACAAGAATACCCGGTAAAAGAATAAATTAAGTCTCGCGGGGAGGGAGTTATGAATCAATCACGACTGAGGGCCGCCGCGATCGTGTCGTTCGCAATCACGGCGATGGCGATACAGGCACTCTTCGGTGTCGTTTACGCCGCCGATAAGCGCATGTATTACTGGTCGGGACACCAGCGTGTCATTACTTCGGCCAACAACACGCCCGGGAAGATAAAATCCTCCGAGGCGGCGCTGCTTAAACTGATCAAGAAAACGGACGAGGCCGGTCGCAGGGTGGCGCCCGGACTGTTGGCTGAATACGGTTACTTCTTTTTTGAGCGCGGTGAATTCGACACAGCCATCTACTGGTTCGAACGCGAGATCGGCGAGTGGCCCGAGTCGGCGGTGCTGATGAAGAAAATGATCGAACGGGCCCGGGAGGGCTTGAATTCATGAACGCGGCTGGCTTACGGGCTGCCTCGTTACCGCTGATCTTGCTGTTGCTCGCCGGCTGCGGCTCGGCGCCGAAAAAACAGGGGTTCGATTACGGGCCTCTTGTCGCCAGCGATCCACGCTCGCTGCTGGTGGTGGCGAGGTCTTATAGCTCCCCGCGCTCGCCTGCGCGTCGCGTGGTTCTGTCGACGATCACGCAGGCGCTCGCCGAGCGTGGTTACTACGTCCTGCCGGCGCGCATGAGCGAGTCACTCGCGGCCCAGCCCGGGTCAGATTACCGTTTCGCCACGCCGCTGTGGAAAGTGGAGTCGACAAGGCGCAAGTTACAACAGGAAGCCAGCCGGGAACCGGGTCTGGCATCGGTAGAAAAGCTGGTTTATTCGAAAGCGCAGGAAAAAAAGATAATTGAAAAGCAGAAGCGGGACCGGCAGAAGGCCATTGACGAGCTGGAACGGTTGGAGGCCAGCTGGCGGCAGGAGCTGATCGAGGATCAGACGGCCGAAATCGCGGCATTCTTTGGTGCCGATGCCGTGATGTTTGTCGACCTGCTGGACTGGTCCGATCGTGTAGCCGAGGAATCGGGATTGCTGGAGTACAACCCGACCAGGACCCACAGCGTACGGCTGCACTACCATCTAAAGGGCAACCAGGGTCTGACTCTCTGGCGTGCCGAGCAGGGGATGCGGATCACGATAAAGGGCGGCAGCGGCGTCATCGAAAAAATCTGGAAAACTTTTGCCAATAAAAGCGGCGATGAAATAAAAGCGCAGCTGGTCCGAGAAACCCATCGGCGGGTGATCGAGAACAGGAAGCAGGAGATTGGCGGGCATATGTATAGCGGTGTCGCGCCGATGCTGGTCGGCCCCTATCACTCGTTCTACGAGAAAGACCGCGCCAGACGGCGCGGCGTGAATTAGTTCCGGGCGGTGTTCGAGCAGGCGTGCCGGTAGCGTTGACAGGTTGCAATTTACTTGCAAAAACTATTCAATCGTCCGGTCTAGCCGCTCGTTCAATCCAGGTGATAAAAGATGCAAAACAGGGAACAATGGTCGCCTGGTAAATACGTAATAAGAAATGGTCGACTACGATCAACCCGCGATTCCTCCAAGCTGAAAACGGCCTCACGACTGGTTACCGATCTTGTTGCGGCCCGGTACGATAAGGCGATACGAACTTACGCCAGGGGTGACCTTATAGACCTGGGTTGCGGTAACGTTCCCTTGTTTCTGGCCTACAAGGACAGGGTAAACAGCATTACCTGTGTCGATTGGCCGGCGACCCGGCATAAAGTCGATCACCTGGACCATGAATTAGATTTAACAGAAAGCCTGCCTTTTGCCGATAACGCATACAGCACCATCATACTGTCGGATGTTTTAGAGCATATTCCCAGTCCGGGTCAGCTATTGTCGGAAATGCACCGCATTCTTGCACCTGGCGGCGTAGCAATCATCAACACCCCTTTTTTATATTGGGTTCATGAAGCGCCGCATGATTATTACAGATACACGGAATACGCTTTAGAGCGATTTGCAAACGATGCCGGTTTCAGGGTTATCAGTCTGGAGCCAATTGGCGGACTACCGGAAGTGCTGGCCGATTTTATTGCAAAAAAACCTCGGGTGATTCCGATCATCGGTCATTTATTCCGTAAATCGACTTCGATACTCATACAAAAGATAACCTGGGTATTTGTTCATAGCCTGGGCAAGTCATTGTCCAGGAAAACATCGAAACGATTTCCAATGGGCTATTTCATGATTGTTGAGAAGCAACAGTAAATAGTTTGCCGAGTCCATGACACGGTTGACTGGCCGAAACATTTTGAAAGTTATCGGGTACAGCGAGCGCAGACCGACCGGGCCGCTATCGATAAGCCATCATTTTTTAACGCTGTTTTAGCGGGTTGAATCAATCTCTTGTTTGCGGGCAATTATTTGATCGTGACCCGGGTGGTGTTCCGCGCCAGCTCCGCTATCCAGGCGCTTTGCCAGGTATTGGCAATAACCGGCTGCCATAAAAAGCGCCATTGCAAATTCTCCGGACGAATAGATAAAAAAGGATTCAAACACATTCATCACCAGAAACAGGATACTGCTATAGAAGGCAAAGGCATATAAATCGTCGCTGGCAGCGAGCTTGATGCGCCGCAATAGAACGACCAAAAGGATACAGACGAATGCCAGGCCGACGACGCCAAACCCGAGTAGTATCTCCAGATAGCCGTTATGAAGATGCCCGAATCCCGCATTCTTAATCTCTTCCGGGAAACGTTCGCTCAACAGGATTACATCCGATCGAGCCTTTTGTCCCCAGCCGGTGATGGGTTTCTCGGCTATCCAGTGCAGGGCCTCGATCCAGGAATGAATTCGAATTCCGGAACTAACGAAGGGCACCTCGTCCAGATTTCCCGTGAGCACTGCATGTATGGTTGTTTTCTCCCCGGCTAACCGTTTGTACAGGGTCGTTGCCGGCCAGCTCAGCAATCCGATGACAAGCACCGAAACCAGAACAGCCTTCGCCGTAGACAGGTGGTATCGATGGAACAGGTCTCCTTTACGAATCCGCAGCAGGAGGGCGACGAAAGCGGCCACGAACAGGCCTAAAATGGCTGCTCTTGTCTGCGTCCCCAGCAGGCCCGAAAGGCTAACCAGGCCGACAAAAACTAGCACTGCAGCGACCCGGTTTAAAGCGAGCTTATCCCGGATTCGCTGACTGAGGCTGCAAACACAAAAAAGAATCACCAGGCCAAAGAACAAACCTCCGTGTTGAGCATTATATATACCGAAATCAACGCGCTGCCCCGCCCATAACCTAGACAGGCTCTGCATCAGATTCGGGTCCAGTGCTATGGCCGTCATCAAGCCCAGGAATGCGAGTGTCAACATTCTAATGGCCCCTTCGCGGGAGCCGCCGACCCACCAGGCCAGCGGCAGAAACAGGAATAGTTTGAGCAGATCGTTTGTCGAGCGGTACTTGATCGCGGTTTCGTAATCTATTAGTGCGTTGATTCCAAACAGCAACCAGGGAATAAGCATCGCTAAAAAAAGGAGTTTGAATATCAGGTCCGACTTGAGTTTCTGGCGCTGCCCCCAGGCCGAAATCAGGAAGGTCAGCACCATCAAGTTCTGCGGCAGATCCCTCAACTCGTCCTTGAATCCAATTTTCGTATAGACATACAGAAGCGCGGAAAAAACCCCGACAATGACTAATAGAGAGCCGCCCCGGTCATAGGGGCACGGAAAATAGCGTTCTATCCAGGCGTGAAGTCCTGTCATTTGTGGTCAAACCTTTGTCACGATAGTTGGCAGGAGTAACTGGTTTTCGGGAATTGCAAACCCTTTGCGCCGATCCCTGCTGACAGAGTTCGATAATAGTTGCGCCGGGATGAAACGACATGTCTTTTTAGTGACATCGCCAACCGTGGCTCACTGATATGCGGCTTGCCAGATTAGCACAATTTTGTATACTGCAGTCCAAATTTTCCGCACACCCCGGGTCTTGGATTTACTGTTACGGTAATGACGGCCATGTAATCGGAGTACATGAGTGGAGAAGCCGGTTTGTCTAATCCGATGCAGGGCCATTCGTGAAGCTTAAAGCTTTTTTCCGTTCCATTTTCGCCACCGTCAAGCTTACCTGTATATCGGACGATCAGCTGGGAAAGAGCGCAATGCCCGCGATCGCCGATGTCATCATTTCACTCACCTCGATTCCCTCGCGCCTTTCGACGCTGCATTTAACCATAAAAAGTATACTGAACCAGGCAGTGTCGTTCGAAAAGGTAATCCTGTGGTTGCACCAGGACCTGGAAAACGATCTGCCCGAGGCCTTGCAAAAACTGCAGGGGGATCGATTCGAGATTCGTTACTGCGCAACCACCGAGCCGCACCGGAAACTGGTGGAAACGCTGAAACTTTATCCTGACCGTATAATCGTGACTTGCGATGATGACGTGATCTACCCCGATGACTGGCTGTTCCGCCTGTTGGAGTCGTGGAAACACACGCCTGACGATATCGTCGCGCACAGATGCCGCAAGATCCGCATCAAGGATGGGGAGATCCGGCCCTACAGGAACTGGCACAGTGAGCCCACGGGAGAAAGTTCGCCGCTTGCTGTCGCGTTGGGGTGGGGCGGCGTATTATTTCCACCGGGTGCTCTGGATGACCGGGTGCTCGATCGTGACGCCTACATGCGCCTGAGTCCGCGTGCTGACGACCTGTGGTATAAGGCGATGGCAATGTTAAAGGGTACGGCAATGCGAAAGTCCCGATATCCCTATCCCGCCCCGATTCCGATTATCGGTTCCGAGACCGTGTCATTGCACAAACAGAATATCGGCGAAGACCAGAATCGAGTTCAGCTGCTGGCGCTGGCAAAGGAGTATGATTTAACATTTCAAGAGTAGGCCTGGCCGACGGACTGAACTTTTTACGAACCTGTACTGCCGGTGTTTTCAAACGGCAGATTTCCCGCCAACGGATGCAGCAATGCGTATAATGTGTCCCGAAAATCGATCGGATGCGGATGATGTTACGATTGTCCCCCAACTGTGGTCGAAGAGTATCTAATATGAGTGAGCAGCCTCAAACGATCGATTTGCAAATCGATCATCCCGCGGTCGACGATCTGCAAAAAGATTTTAAACCCAGGTCGTTGAGAGCGCACGTCCTGTCCCTGATTCATCGCTATCCTTACGAGCAGCTACGGGTGCAGGCCAAGGACAAAAGCGTTCTGGAGCTGGGCTGTAATAAAGGTTTTGGAACGGTTATTTATGCTGAAGCTGCCGACAGCGTCAAAGCGGTAGACACCTCTTCCGAGGCCATAGAAAAAGCCGGGGAACTCAATTCTCGAGACAACATAGAATATGTCTGTCTGCAAAGCTGGACGTTGCCTTTCGAAGATGATGCTTTTGATTTGACGGTACTTTTCCAGGTAATCGAACATATTGCGCTCGACAAGCGCGATATTTTCCTGCGCGAAATCAAGCGCGTAACCCGCGCCGACGGACAGGTCATCGTGACCACTCCGAACCGTAACATCCGCCTGCTTCCGTTCCAGAAACCATGGAACAGATTCCATACCAAAGAATACTCAGCCCAGGATTTGAAGCAGCTGTTAAGCGACTACTTCGCCGAAGTGCGGGTCGATGGCCTTTTTGGGGCGGAATCGTTGAACAAAATTGAGCGCAGGCGCGTCAAACAAAAGCCAGCCAAGGTCTATTTGAAAGAACCGTTACGAAAATATTTAGTAAGACCGATTCTGAACCTGTTGTCAGACAAAACTGAAACCACCTCCGGGGGAGCTTCATCGCGCAAATCGAAGACAAAGGTCGGCAACACCGATTCATCGCAGATCAAAGCAGCCGCTTCTGAGTCCGCCGATTTTCCCTATACCCTCTCCGACCTCGAATTTCGCGGCCAAGCTCTGCACCAGGCGCTTGATTTGAAAGCCACGGTGCTGCGGATTAAATGATGCCTTTTAGATCATGATTCCTGTTGCCGGGAGGTCGTGGAAGCGGGCGAAATTTCATCTTTGCCCCGACTGAACGGATGGCTCTTTCCTAATGTAGCGAGATCGCCAGCTTATGCCAAAGCAACTTCCCTCACATGCGCAGGTCGTCATTATCGGCGGCGGTATCCACGGCTGCTCGGTGGCCTATCACCTGGCCAAACAGGGCTGGACCGACATCGTGCTGCTCGAGCGCAAGCAGCTAACCTGCGGCACCACCTGGCACGCGGCCGGGCTGGTCGGGCAGCTGCAGGGCAGCCACGCGACCACCGCGTTCGCCAAATACGGCATCGAACTGTTGCAGGAGATCGAGCATGAAACCGGCCAGAATCCCGGCTATCGGCGCAGCGGGTCGATATCTATCGCGCTCAACGAAGAGCGGCTCGCCGAACTCAAGCGCAAGGCCGACTTCGCCGCCATCTTCGACATCGAGGCGCGCTATCTCGGCACCGCGGAGATCGAAGAGCGCTGGCCGCTGATGAACCCGCAGGGCGTGCTCGGCGGGATCTACATGCCGAGCGACGGCTCTGCCAATCCGATAGACCTGACTAACGCGCTGGCCAAGGGCGCGCGTCTGCACGGCGCTACCATATTAGAAAATATCGAGGTCGAACAGGTACTGGTAAGCGACGGCAGGGTGACCGGCGTGCGCACCGGACAGGGGACGATCAACACCGATTTCGTGGTCAACTGCGCCGGCATGTGGGCGCGCGAACTGGGCCGTCAAAACGGCGTGGGGGTTCCGTTTCACGCCTGCGAGCACTATTACCTGGTGACCGAATCGATCGCGGGCCTGCCGTCGGATCTGCCGGTGCTTCGCTCCTATTGCGACGGCACCTATTTCAAGGAAGACGCCGGCAAGCTGCTGTTCGGTTTCGCCCATAATCACGCCAAACCCTGGGGCATGCAGGGGATTGCGCAGGATTTCTGTTTCGATTCGCTCGAGTTCGTCGAAGACGACGTGACGGACGTGCTGGAGCTGGCGATGAACCGGGTGCCGGTGTTGCAGGAGACGGGGATCCGTACCTTTTTTAACGGCCCGGAGAGCTACTCCCACGATGGCCGCTTTACGCTGGGGGAGGCGCCCGACATTAAGGGTTATTTCCTGCTCGGCGGGGTCAATTCCACCGGCATTCAGTCAGGGCCGGGCGCCGGCAGGGCGCTGGCGCAATGGATCATCGACGGACATCCGCCGATTGACCTGAGCGAAATGGATCCGCGGCGCTGCGAGGAATTTCAGGCGCGCAATCTTTATCTGCAGGCGCGCTCGCCCGAGACCCTGACGCTTACCTATGCGATGCATTGGCCAAACTACCAGCGCACAACCGCGCGCAAGTTGCGGCGCACGCCTTTCTACCATGCACTCGAGCAACGCGGCGCCTGTTATACCGAGGTGCAGGGCTGGGAACGCCCCGGCTGGTTTGCGCCGCCGGGCGTGGAGCCGAAATACGAGTACAGCTTCGGCCGGCAAAACTGGTTCGACTACGCGCTGGAGGAGCAAAGGGCGGCGCGCGAAGACGTCGCCATGATCGACTATTCCATGCTCGGCAAATTGATGGTCGAGGGCAGGGACGCGGAGGCTTTCCTGCAGCGGGTATGCAGCAACGACATGGCGCTGGCCAACGGGCGTGTCGCCTACACGCTGATGCTGAACGAACGCGGCGGCATCGAAAGCGACGTCACCGTCGCCCGTCATGCCGCCGACGCCTTCATGGTGATGAGCTCGATTTCGCACACCCGGCGCGACTATTTGCACTTGCGCGATCAACTCCTGCCCGGCGAGGATGTTCGCCTGCGCGACGTGACCTCGGGCTACGGCGTGCTGGCCATCATGGGGCCGAAAAGCCGCGACCTGCTGGCCGCGGTAGCCGACGTGGACGTGTCGAACCCGGCCTTCCCCTTCAACAGTCGCCAGGAATTCTACATCGGCCATGCCCGCGTCGGCGCGCAGCGCCTGTCCTACTCCGGCGAACTGGGTTGGGAGATTTTCGTCACGCCCGATTTCGCCGAGCATGTGTTCGATGTTTTGATCGAAGCCGGTCAGGATTACGGCCTGCGGCTAATTGGCGGCGAGGCGTTGAATGCCCTGCGCCTGGAGAAGGGCTTTCTGCATTGGGGCCACGACATGGCTTACACCGAGGCGCCCCACCAGGTGGGCCTCGAGTTCGTCTGCAAGACAGACAAGGCGATTGCGTTTATCGGCCAGGACGCCTATCTCGAGCGCAAGGCCGAAAACAAGGGCCCGTTTCTGTGTTCGATCAAACTGGACGATCCGGCGCCGCTTTTGCACCACAACGAACCGGTGCTGCGCGATGGCAGGGTAGTGGGTTACGTCACCGCGGGCGCCTTCGGGCGAGCGCTCGGTTCGGCGGTCGGGCTCTGCCTGGTTGGCCTGGACGACGGCGAAACGGATAAGAAGTCGATCGAAAACGGCAGCTACTCGGTGCTGGTGGAGGGCAAGGAATTCGCCGCGCAAGTCAGCCTGACGCCATTCTACGATCCGAAGAGCGAGCGCATGCTATCCTGATTCCGGCGCTTTACGCCGCCGTCGACCGGGATTTGCTCGCGCCCCGACGACAGAAGTTCGAAACATGATTTTCCGCTTTTCGCAAGGCGGCTTTCCTCATAAGATTGAGGCCGATTGCCCGTTTCTCGAGTTTTAGCCAGATGAGCACACTAACGTCCACTCAAATCGAACAGTTTCAGGTCGAGGGTTTCCTCTTGCTGGAAAATGTCATTCCCGCCGCTACGCTGACACGGCTGAATGCCGAGTTCGAACAATGGAAAGAAGAGAGCCGCCGACATGCTCAGGCTTTTGGCGAAACTTTCGACAAGCGCCCCCGCTTCGATGTCGAGCCGGGTCACTGCGCCGAAAAACCGGCGCTGCGGCGCATCGCTTCGCCGATCGAGATATCCGATACCTATCTGCAGCTGATGCGTGATAACCGGGCGCTGGATGCGGTTTGCGATATCTTTGGCGAGAACCTGAAATTCAATAATGCCAAAATCAATTCCAAGCAGCCCGGCGCCGCAACGCAGGTCAAGTACCACCAGGATTTTCTGTTCGAGCCGCATACCAACGACGACCTGATGACCGTGCTGTTCTTTCTCGACGAGGTCACCGCGGAAAACGGTCCGCTGGAAGTCATTCCCGGCACGCACCGGGGGCCGATGCATGAGCACTGGCACGACGGGATTTTCACCGGCACGGTCAGCGATGAAGTCATCGCCGAGATGAGTTCCAGCGCGGTTCCCTGTTACGGTCCGGCCGGTTCCGCCTGCCTGATGCACACGCGATTGCTGCACGGCTCCGCGCCCAATCTTTCCGACGCGCCGCGCACGCTGTTTATTTGCGAGTACTGTGCCGAGGACTCTTACCCGCTGCAGGCGAATCACATTCCCAGCGCCTACATGGGCGAAGTCGTGCGCGGCAAAGCAAGCGGCCGAGTACGCTGCAGCGATTACCAGATGCGTTTTCCCGAAGTGCCCACCGGCGCCTCTTTTTTCGAACAACAAGCCAAAGCAGGTTAAATCATGTCGACCGATACACCGCCACGCGGTTTCCCCGTTGAAGAATTCGAAACGCGTGTCGACAACGCGCAGGCAGCCATGCTGGCCGGCGAAATGGACGCCATCGTTCTGTCGATGCCACAGAACTTTCGCTACTTTTCGGGCTTTAACTCGCAATTCTGGGAGAGCCCGACGCGTCCCTTTTTCCTGGTAGTGCCGCGTGAGGGGGCGCCGATTGCGGCGGTACCGTCGATTGGCGGCCCCGGCATGGAGACTACCTGGGTCAGCGATATTCGCACCTGGCCGGCGCCCTGTCCCGAAGACGATGGCGTCAGCCTGCTCGACGGCATACTCAGCGGGTTACCGCGCCGCTTTGGCCGCATCGGCTGGGAAATGGGCCGCGAATCCATTATCCGTATGCCGATCATCGACTTCGATCGCCTGCGCAGGCAAATCGACGGAATCGAGTTTGTCGACGCCTCGCCGCTGATCTGGAGCCTGCGTATGGTGAAATCGGAGCGGGAAGTGGCCAAACTGCGCGAGGCCTGCCGCATCGGCAGCGATACCTTCGACCTGTTTCTCGAGCGCATCAACTACGGCGATACCGAGATCGAGATGGCGCGCGATTTTCGCAAAACCGCCTTCGAGTGCGGCGCCGACAATGCACCTTTCGTCTCGGTGTGTTCCGGACAGGGCGGTTATTCGCAGGTGATAGTCGGCCCGCAGGAAACCGCGCAAACCGACGGTCAAATCATGTTCATCGATACCGGCCTGCAGTTCGACGCCTACTTTTGCGATTTCGACCGCAACTTCGCCTTCGGTCACATCGACGATGCCGCCAGGCGTGCGCACGAGGCGGTGTGGAACGCCACCCAGGCGGGCATCGACGCGGCGCGGCCGGGTATTACCGCCGAGGATCTGTGGGCGGCGCAGAACCGGGTTCTGGAAGCGGCCGGCGCGGCATCCGGCAACAACGTCGGCCGTTCCGGGCACGGTCTCGGCATGCACCTGACCGAGCCGCCGTCGAATATGCCGGGCGAAACCACCGTTTTGCGGCCGGGCATGGTGATGACTGTCGAGCCCGGCATGGAGTATCTGCCCGGCAAAATGATCGTGCACGAGGAGAACCTGGTCATCACCGAAGACGGAAGCGAGCTGTTAACGCGCCGAGCGGCGCGGGAAATGCCGGTGATTTCGGAATGAAACGAGCCGTGCCGGATTGAAATTCCGATCGAGTCAGAGCGGGCATATGGATAATCCGCGCCAGGATCCAGGCTGGATTTCCCGATCGAACGATCGACCGCATTAAGGCGCTCGCTGTACTCGTGAATACTGCTTCGGATTTGATGAAAATCAACGACGACGCGGCTTCACCGATGTATGTTGATTGGATCGAGTTCGCATTAAATGACTGATATATAGTGCGGTTCGTTGCTTCGGCCTGCTGCCGGATCTTTCCTGTCCCGGGTCGCGGATCAGGGTGTCGATCGTGAGGCGGCGGTCACCGCTGGTGTGGTATGCGAAACAAGTCTGTACCAGAGCGTGTGAATCGGTGACTACCGGCGATTCGCGTTTTTTGCCTTTTTTATTGAAATCAAGGCTATATTGAGAGATATTAAAGCCGTTTCAAATTTGAGGAGCATGCTTTCTATAATGAGTGAGCACCCCCCAGGCCAATTAATTATTAAAAATTACAATGGAACAACTACTGCACCATCTAAATCAGTATTGGCAGTCGGTGATCGAGTATTTCGTGTTCGACACCGCGCTGCTGTCCGAGCCGGACATGATTGTTCGGCTGGTGCTGCAGCTGTTCCTGCTACTTTGTTCGGCATTCTTTTCGAGCTCTGAAACCGCCCTTTTTTCCCTCTCCCGGCTGGATCTGCAACAGCTTCGCAAGGAGCAGAACCCCCGTTCCGAAACTATCCACGAACTGCTGGATCAGCCTCGAAAGCTGATCATTTCGATATTGAGCGGCAACGAGCTGGTCAACATTGCCGCCGCCGCGAATATGACCTCGATTCTGATTTCGCTATACGCGCCGGACAAGGTGGTGATGATCAACCTGCTGGTGATGGTGCCGCTGCTGCTGCTTTTCGGCGAGGTCACGCCGAAAACCATCGCGGTCTCCAATCCGATCAGGTACAGCACCCGCATCGTCGCCATACCGCTGGCGATGTGGATAAACCTGATCGCGCCGATACGCTGGGCCATTCGCGGAATCGCCGACTGGATCACGACACGGGTCGTCGGCGAAATCAAGGCGGCGGATAATATTTTGCAGGTGGATGAATTTCTGACCCTGGTGGAGCAGGTGTCGGAAGAGGGCGAGCTGGACGCGACCGAGCGCGCACTGATCTACAACCTGCTGGAGGCCAACGAAACCGAAATTGTCGAGGTCATGACGCCGCGAACGCAAATGGCGTTCCTCAATATCGAAATGAGCGTGCCGGAGATCATCGAGAAGTTCGTCGCCTATCGCCACCCGCGGGTGCCGGTTTTCAAAACCCATCGAGACAACATCGTCGGCTTCGTGCATGCCGAGGATATATTGCGCCTGGTGCTCGATGACGTCGATCAGTCCGAGCTGACCCATGAAGATATCATGCACCCGCCCGTGGTCGTGCCGTTGACCAAGAAAGTCGACGAAATGTTCGACTTCTTCCAGGTCAACGAGGTGCGCGCGGCGGTTTGTCTCAATGAATTTGGCGGGGTCGAGGGGTTTATTACCATGCGCGGCGTACTGAATTTCATTTTCGGTGATATCAGCGGTGGTTCGAAGGCAACCGCCGGGTATTACGCCGAGAAGGACTACAATATTTACGAAGTGCCCGGCGATATGAAGCTGAACGACTTTGACAATCTCACCAACTTCGGCATCGAAGACCCGCGCATGACGACCGTTGCCGGTTTCGCATTCCGCCTGCTCGATCGCCTGCCGCGCGAGGGCGACAAGGTCGAGTACGAAGACATCATTATACAGATCCTGGAAATGGACGATCACCGAATTTCACGGGTACGCGTGGCCAAGGGGGTCGACGCCGATGACTTCGACCAGCAAGAGGGTGTTATCCAGGCCGAAAAAGAGGTCGACCCGCGGGCGGAAGATCGCGATGAAATAGAAGACATCCCGGAAGACGTCGACGATACGGTGGAGTATGAACCGGAAGACGAGGCCGACCTGGTGGAGAAAGTGTCATGACGATAGTCTGGCTTATTTTGGGAATCCTGGTTTTACTGCTGATCAAGGGTTTTTTCTCCGGCTCGGAGATCGCGCTGGTCAACTCGGACAAGGTAAAGCTGACCGCGCGTGCAAACCAGGGCCATCGTGGCGCCAAGGAGGTGCTCGAATTATTCAAGTCGCCCGACGTCATGCTGGGGACTACTCTGGTCGGCACCAATATCGCCACCGTCGCGCTGACCACGCTGGTAACGGTTTTGTTTATCAGCCTGTTTGGCGAACGCGGAGATTTTTACGCCTTCCTGTTATTTACCCCGATCCTGCTGATACTCGGAGAGATAGTCCCGAAGAGTATCTTTCAGCAGAAATCCGATGCCATCGCGCCCATCGCCATATTTCCGCTGAAAATATTCTCGGTGGTTTTTTACCCGATCGTTTTTATTTTTTCGCGCGTGGCGCGACTGCTGGCCAGGCTGCTGGGTGGCGGCAAGGTCGAGCAAAACCTGTTTATGACCCGCGAGCAGATCCGCTCTGTGGTCGAGATGACCGAGAGAACCTCGTCGATAGACGCTTTCGATCGCGGCCGCATCCGCCGGGTAATTCGGTTCTGCGACACCACCGTGGGCGAGGCGATGATCCCGATTTCCGATGTTACCGCGATCGGTAATACGCGCGGGATCCTGCGGGCGATCGCGACGGTGCGGCGCAAGGGCTATAACCGCCTGCCGGTGTACAAGGGAAATATCACCAACATCATCGGCATCGCGACACTGACCACCTGGGACCTGATGGAAGCTTCGACAGCCCAGAAAGAACTGGAAGAGTTGATCAAGCCCGCGCAGTACGTGTTGCAGCTGCAGACCATCGACGAACTGCTGCCGATACTGCGCCAGCGCGAAGATCATATGGCAATCGTGGTCGACGAGTATGGCTCGGCGGTTGGCATAATCACCATGGAAGACATCATCGAGGAAGTGGTCGGCGATATCGACGTCGGTTACGATTTCGAGGAATATCTTCCGCGCCGAAAAAAGGCCTTCGAGCAACTCGACGATAATGCCTACCTGGTCGATTCGCGAATGTCCGTATCGGAAGTCAACGACCTGCTGGAAATCAATCTGAACACCAAGGTCTCGTACACCATCGGCGGCCTGGTCATGCATCAGCTCGGCCATATTCCGGATTACGGTGAAAGCATGGTCGAACAGGGGTATAAATTCAGTGTCGACAAGCGCACCGACAAGGCCATCGTGAAGCTGAAAATAGAAACGGTTTGAGCGGAGTATTTTTTAGTTACCGGTTCCTCTGTCCAGTTCTTAAGCTACCCGCCTCCTTTTTATTGCAATCGCTCGCGGCCCAGCGGGCTCTCCACGGATATCTTGCTTCTACCCGACTCAAAAAAGTCTGATATTCCGTGAACTGCGTCAATTGATTCGATTCAGGATCTGCCTATATACTGCTCGCAATAAATAGAAGCCGTTCCAATAATAATTCTCCGGCAACCGAGGGTATGAAAATCGATAGTAATCATAGCAAGGGCGTTTTTGCGCCTGGAGTATTCTTCGCATATTTTCTGGCAGTTTCACTTGCGATCGCTGGAATGACGATTTCCTTTGCTGCCGAGGCAGCCGGATTCGACGCGTTCGGACCTCGGGTCTACTTGCGAAACAGCGGCCAACCGGTTAGCGAGGTTGATACGTTTACCTCGATCGCGCCTGGAAGCTTCACCCTGCACATTTATAACGGCGGTCTGGAGGACGATGAATTCGATCTAGTCTCTTCCAGCGTCATCTACCTCAACGGCGTCCAGGTTTTAAGCCCGAACGAGCTCAATCAAAACGTCGACTACATCCAGAAAACCGTTACCTTACAGGCGGTTAATGAAATCTCAGTCGAGGTGCGCGGCAAGCCCGGTGGGGCGCTGGTGCTCAATATCGAAGGAGACGACAGCACGCCGCCAACTATAAGTGCCGAGGTTACACCGCTCGCTAACGCTAACGGCTGGCATTCCACCGATCCCACTGTCAGTTTCGTCTGCGGCGATATCGGCTCCGCGATCGCATCCTGCTCATCGCCGGTTACCGTAACTAGCGAAGGCGCGGGCCAGGTCGTGACTGGAACGGCAGTCGATCTCGCCGGCAATAGCACCAGCGTAGCGGTGACGATCAACCTGGACAAGAGCGCGCCGAGCCTGGGTATCACCAGCCCGGTCGACGGGACGATCTTCGACACTCAGCAGGTCACGGTAAGCGGCCAGGCGATCGACACGATCAGCCCGTTGCAAGTGGTCGTCGATGGCGGGATCGTCGCAGTGGATGGTTCCGGCAATTTTATGCACACGCTGACACTGCCGGAGGGGGCAAACACGATTTCCATCGTGGCCACCGATGCCGCTGGCAATCAGACCGCGGCTTCGATCGATGTTCTGGTGGTACTGAATCAGCCGCCGGTGGCCTCCAATCAGTCGATCGTTGTTGACGAAGATAATGTTGTTGCAATCGTGCTGACAGCCACCGACCCTAACGGCGACCAGCTGAATTATACGCTCGAGTCACAGCCGTCGAACGGCACGCTAACGGGTGTCGCACCGAATCTCGAATATACGCCGAACGTGAATTTCAACGGTACGGACAGCTTCAGCTTCAAGGCAAGTGACGACCGCGCAGACTCCAATATTGCAATCGTTTCGATCCAGGTCGATGCGATCAACGATGCACCGCAAGCCGTGCAACAGTCGTTGGCTACCAGCGAAGACGTTGCTATTGACGTGCTTCTTTCCGGCTTCGATATCGATGCCGACCCACTGAATTACTCGATCGTCGGTAATCCTTCGAACGGACAGCTTGGTGGAACGCCGCCGAATTTGATTTACACGCCGAATCCCGACTTCAACGGCGCCGACAGTTTCAGTTTTATCGCCAACGATGGCAGTCTCGACTCCGCGCCGGCACAGGTCACGATTGATGTGGCCGCGGTCGACGATGCGCCGAGCGCTGATTCGCAGGTACTTTCCACCGACGAAGACGTCGCCCTGGCGATCACCCTGACCGCTGCCGATGTCGATGGCGACACGCTCAGCTATTCGGTCGTCACGCAACCTGCTAACGGCAGCCTCAGCGGCACTGCGCCGGATCTGACCTATACACCGGATGCGAATTTCAACGGTAGCGACAGCTTCACCTTTCGCGCCAGCGACGGTACGCTGGATTCGAACCTCGCGACCGTATCGATCGGCGTGATTCCGGTTAACGATGCACCGGTGGCCGGCGACGAGGCGGTTTCTACCAGCGAGGATACGCCCCGGCTTATTACACTGAACGCCAGCGACAGGGACGGCGATGCGCTCGATTTCAGAATCGTGGCAAATCCCGCCAACGGTCTGCTCACCGGTTCGGGTGACAGCTGGACCTACTCGCCGGGCGCCAATTTCAATGGTCTCGACCAGTTCTCTTTTGTCGCCAATGACGGCAACCTGGATTCCAACAGCGCCACGGTCACGATCCAGGTCACCCCGGTCAACGATATGCCGACCGCTAATGCGCAGGCGCTCAACACCGATGAAGACACAGCCTTGAGCATTGTGCTCGATGGCGCCGACGTCGATGGCGACGCGCTGACCTTTGCGATTACGCAAAATTCGGTGAGCGGCGCGTTGACCGGTACTCCTCCGAACCTGCTCTACACCCCGAATCCTGATTTCAACGGCGCTGACCGTTTTCAATTCACCGCCAGCGACAGTGAGCTGACCTCGCTTCCGGTAGAGGTCGTTATTACGGTCAATGCGGTCAATGATGCGCCGCTCGCAGACAGTCAGACCCTGACTACGGCGGAAGATGTCGCCCTCTCGATTACGCTGAGCGGGCAGGATGTCGACGGTACTGCGCTGAGCTTTATCATTAGTACGCCGCCGGCCAACGGCAGTATCAGCGGCACGCCGCCGAACATCAGCTACCAGCCGGAAGCGAACTATTTCGGCAGCGACCAGATTGGATTCACCGCCAGCGATGGCTCGCTCACTTCGGGCGAAGCGCTGATCGAGATCACGGTCACCGAGGTCAACGACGCGCCGGTAATCGACTCTTCGCCGATACTCGTCGGCGCCGAAGGCGTGACCTATCAATACCAGGTCGATGCCACTGACCCCGACGATTCCGTATTGGCTTATACGCTCGATACCGCGCCGGCCGGCATGAGCGTGAGTCCGGACGGATTCGTCAGCTGGACGCCGGGCTTCGACGAAGCCGGTGATTACGCCGTCGAGCTGCGGGTGACTGATGGGCAAAATGCCAGCGTCACGCAAAGCTACACGCTGTCAGTTTCGAACAGCAACCGCGCGCCGCAAATAACCTCGATTCCGATATCCTTTGTTGTGCAGGGGGATGACTGGATCTATCAGCTCGAGGCCACCGATCCGGATGGCGATGGTTTGACATTCAGCATGGATCAATCACCGGCGGGCGCGGTTTTCGATCCTGCCACTGCCAGCGTTAACTGGCCCAGCGCCGGCGTAGCTCCGGGTAACTACGATTTCGAATTCGGCGTCACCGATTCCGCTGGCGGGCAGGCCGTGCAGCTGGCAACGATCGAAGTTTTGTCCACCTCACGGGTGAATACGCATGAAGGCACCGAGTTCTGGATCCCGGTAACCATCAATGACCTTTACAGCGCCAATACAGGCACAACTTTCGATATCAACCTGGTATCGAACGGCGCCGATACGGTCGCAACACTCGAAATTCCGTTGCTGGGGATTGCCGAAACGCTGCCGATGACAGCCAATCAAATGACAACCTACAGTATCGATGCCGAAGCTTTCGAAGCCGCCGGCGGGCTGGATAGGAACACGCTGCTGGTCAACCATGCGATTCACATCACTTCGGCCACCCCGATCGCCGCTTATTTGATGAACCAGAAAGCCAGCACCACCGACGGTTTTCTCGGCCTGCCGACGGCAAGCCTGGGCAAGGAATACATTGCGGCGAGTTACATCATGCTGGGCAGGCTCGGCATATTAAAGACGGTCGACGGCGGCCAGCTCGGCTCGATGGTGACCATCGTCGCCACCGAGGACGATACCCAGGTCACCATCGATGCAATCATGGATATCCTGCCGGGCGACCAGAGCCAGATAGAGGTCGGCAATCCCATCGAACTCATCATGAACCGGGGCGATGTTTACAACCTCGAAACCCGGGGTTCGTTCAAGGCGGATCTGACCGGGTCGATGATTCGCGCGGATAAACCGATTGCCGTCATCGGCCAGATGGAATGCGTGCATGTGCCGGTGGGTCAAACGGCTTGCGATCATCTCGTCGAACAGCTGCCGCCGATCGAAAGCCTGGCGACGGATTACTATACCGTGCCGTTCTGGGGTCGAACTGTTGATGGCCGCTTTCCCTCATTCGAGTATGGCGATACCTTCCGCGCGGTGGCGCCTTACAATGACACTGATGTCTATATCGACGGCGTACTGCGAGCACGTCTTAACCAGGGCGAGTATTTCGAGTATCTCGCCAACCAACCCCGCAACGTCAGCGCCAGCCGCCCGGTATTGCTGATGCAGTATTCCAACGGCAATCAGTACGACGAAGGTTTTCGTGAACTGGAGAATGACTTTGCCGATCCGTTCATGGTGATCGTGCCCCCGGCCGAACAGTTTTTGAATCAATACACCGTCAATACGCCGGCAAGAAACCTGGCCTACAATTTCGCTAACCTGTTGGTGCCGACCAGCGCCAGGGCGACGCTTACCGTCGACGGCCAGGCGGTCGACCAAAGCCTGTTCAGCGAAATTCCAAACAGTTCGTATTCCTATGCCCAGTTGCCGCTGGCGCAGGGCTCGCATCATATTGAAGCGCAGGTCCCATTCGGCATTTACGTTTACGGCTACGACTTCTTCGAGTCATACGGTTATCTTGGTGGCATGGCGTTTAGCCCGGCAAGTTCGGTGGCGTCGCTCTCCCTGTCCGCGGATCCAGCGCAAACGCTGGATAACCAATGGTGTGCCGATGCAACCGTCGTCGATGCCTTCGATCGTCCCGTCAACGGTGCGCGAATCGCGTTCAACGTAACCGGGGTAAGCGATCGCGACTCATACCTGTTCTCCGATGAGCACGGTATCGCGCGCTATTGTTACCAGGCCAACCAGCCGGGTGTCGATACCGTTACCGCGAGCCTGGGACTATTGAATCAGTCCAGCGATGTCAACTGGCTTGCGGGGACATTGAATCGTGCGCCAGTCATCAATTCGCTTCCGGATTTGCAGGTCGTTGACCTCGACAGTTTCAGCTACGATGTGATGGCTGTAGACCCGGATGGCGACAGTCTGGTTTATACGCTGATCGAAGCGCCCAACGGCATGTCGATCGACTCGACCGGACGTGTATCCTGGCCGCAGGTGTTTTTGAGAGGAAGCCGATTCAGCCGCCCCAGGGTCGTGCTGAGCGTATCCGATCCGTCCGGGCTGGAAGCCAGGCAAAGCTTCGAACTCAGCGAGTTCGAGGCTTTCAATACGCCGCCCGAGTTCGAGCCGGCGACGCCGGATCTAACCGCGACGCTGGGTGTGCCTTACATCTACAATATCGAACAGGTCGATCGTACGCAGGATTATCTGAAATACCAGGTGCTGGTCGATGACGTCGATGAGGACGCGGTCTTCGTCGATATTCTGTCGGGTCCACCCGAGGCATACATACAACGGATCCTGGCCTTTAACACGCAGATTACCCGTCCGAACGATCCCCGTAGCTGTGTCGGCTGTATACATTACCTGCGCTGGTTCCCGGAAACCTTAGGCGAGCAATTCATCGAACTCGGCTTGCGTGATGCACGAGGCGGTAGCACGGCATCCCGATCTTTCACCGTTGACGTCGCGCCGAACCTGCCGCCGCAAATCGTCAGCTTCAATCCGCCTGCCGTAGCAGCGGTTGGTAACCAGTATTCCTATGTCGTCAACGTCGACAACGACGTGCCGATGCGCCAGTTCAGCAACCTGGACGATTTGAAAATCGTTTTCGACGAAGCGCCATCCAATATGCGCTATGAACTGGTCCCCGGCAGTGGCACGCAGTTGCTACGGATTCTGTGGACGCCGCTCGCGAACGAGCTTGGAACCCACAATATCAGCTTCAGGGTCGAGGATCGACTGAACAGCAGCGCAAGCGCAAGCTTCAGCATCGAAGTGATAGATGACAATCAGCCGCCGGTCCTGCCGTTTGCCAATCTGCCCAACGCCGAAGCGACGATCCCTTATCAGTACCAGGTTGTCGCCTCCGACCCTGACGGCGACGCGCTAACCTACGGTTTGCTGAGCGCGCCCGCGGGCATGACCATCGATGCGGTCACCGGTGTGATTGACTGGATTCCGGCTGCCCACTTCGACAACGAGCAGTTGCCGATAAGACTAGTCGTTACCGATTCGCGTGGATTAACGGCGGAAGCGCCGGCTTTTATATTTGTCGCCGCATTCCGCAACCGCGCGCCGACCTTCGTGCCCGCCTATCGTCCGACCAGCGCAAAAGTCGGGATTCCGTTTGCGCATCAAGTGCAGGCGATCGACCGCGAAGGCGATTTGCCCATTACCTACAGGCTGAGCTCGCCGCGCAGCGGCGCGGCGATCGACGCGCTAGGCAACATCAGCTGGACGCCGACGACAGAGGGCAGGGTTCTGTTTGCGGCCCAGGCTACCGATAGCCTCGGCAATTTTGCCTCGGCCAATACCGAGAGCTGGTTTGTCGATGTGCTGCCGGCGACAGCGGCGCTCGACGCGGAACTGACTTTGGCCCCGGGCAACGTCATCGATCCCGGTGAAACCGCGGTGCTGCAGGTAACGCCGATCAATGCGGCCAGCTCGGTGCAGGTGAGCCTCACCGTGGACGGCGTCGCCACCGACGTCGACCTGCTGCTGCAGGCGGCGATCACGCCCAGCCGTGTCGGCCGGATTCCGATCACCGCGGTGATTACCGACGGCGTGGAAGCGGTTACGCGCAGCATCGACCTGTTCGTGCGCGATCCGGCGGACAATACGCCGCCTGAAGTGCAGATTCACTCGCCGGCCAACGTGAGCACGATTTCGGCGCCGACCGATATTATCGGCACGGTCACCGACGATAACCTCACCGAAGTGCTGCTGGCCTACAAGCCCGCCAACGAGCCGCTGGGCGGCCAGCTGTTGCTGAGTGATTTCACCATCCTCTACCAGGGTGGGGAAACCTTCGTCAGCCAGGCGATCGCCAGCCTCGATACCAGCATGCTGCTGAACGGCACCTATCACATCCTGCTGCAGGCGACCGATTCGAACGATAACACCAACGGCAGGATCGTCTCGGTCAACGTCGATGGCGATCTCAAGGTCGGCAATTTCAGCATTACGCTGGAAGACCTGGATATGCCGCTGGCCGGCATTCCGATCACGGTTTCGCGCACCTACGACAGCCGCCGGCGGCACGAGGAACTCGATTTCGGCTATGGCTGGAGCATCGATTATCAAAACGTCAGGCTGCAGGAAAGCGACGAGCCGACCAGGGGCTGGACGCAAACCCTGAGCCCGAACGAAACCTACGAGGCGAACGGAAGTTTCTTCAATGCCAACGGGATCTGTATCGATCCGGCTTATGACAAGTCCGTTACCGTCACGCTGCCGAACGGCGATGTCGAGAAGTTCATCGTCTCCGCCAGGCCGACCAACGGTCTCGCGCCCGCGGTGTCGAATCCGAACTGTTACCTGAGTACCGACCGCACCTACGACCTGATCTACCTGCCGGTGGAAGGAACCCAGTCGACGCTGGTAGCCGAGAACGACGATTCGCTGTTTCTCGCCGAGCTGGAAAATGGTTACCTGGCAAAAGTCGGTGAATTCGTGCCCGAGCCCATCACCAACTATACCCTGACCACGCGCACGGGCTTCGTCTATGAACTCGACCAGGACTTCGGCGTCGAAAGCATCACCGATCCGAACGGGCACAGCGTCACCTTCAGCGATACGGGTATCGTGCATTCGTCCGGCAAGGCCGTGAGTTTTATCCGCGATGCCGAAGGCCAGATCACGAGCATTACCGACCCGGCGGGCAACGCGATCGTCTATGCCTACGATGTCAACGGCGATCTCGAATCGGTGACCGATCGCAGCCTCGCGGCCAGCACCTATAGCTACGACAGCGATCACGGCCTGGTCGACCTGTTCGACGCGCTCGGACGCCGGCTGATCCGGAATATCTATGACCTGGACGGTCGACTGATCGCGCAAGAAGACAGCGACGGCAATATCACCAGCTTCAATCACGATCTGGTCGGGCGGGTATCGATCGTCACCAATCGCCGCGGTTTCGCGACACAGTATCAATACGACGATCGTGGCAACGTGCTAACCGAGGTCGACGCGCTCGGCAACAGCACGCAGTTTGTTTTCGATGCCAACGACAACGAGCTGAGCAAAACCGACGCGCTCGGCAACGTCAGCTCGGCGACCTACAACGCCGACGACGATCAGCTGACGCAAACCGACGAGCTCGGCAATACTGTGGGCTTCACCTACAACGATCTGGGCCAGGAGCTCACGGTCACCGATGCGCGCGGCAACGTCTTCACCAACGTCTACGACAGCGTCGGAAATCTCGTTAGCAACACCGACCCGCAGGGTAATCAAATCAGTAATACCTACCTGGGTAATACTGGTCTGCCGCTCACCGTCACCGATGCGCTGGGTAACACCACGCAGTTCACCTACGACGGCGACGGCAACAAGCTCACCGAGACCGATGCGCTGGGCAACACGACGACGTTCACCTACGACGACAACAACAACGTGCTGAGTGAAAGCCGCTCGCGCACCGTCAACAGCATCGTCGTCACCGAAACGACGACCTACGCCTATGACAACGAGGATCGCCTGGTCAGCACCACCGACGCGCTCGGCAACGAGACGCGTACCGAGTACGATGCGGTGGGCAACGAGATCGCCATGGTCGACGCGCTCGGCCGCCGCACCGAAATGGGCTACGACGCCTACGGCCGCCTGGTCGAGACGCGTTACCCGGATGGCTCGATCGAAAGCAAGAGTTACGACGCCGAGGGTAACCTGGCCACCGAAACCGATCGGCTCGGCCGCGTCACCGTATTCGAGTACGACGCGCTCAATCGTCTGATCAGCACCACGTTACCGGATGGCAGCGTTACTCGAACCGAGTACGACGCGCTTGGCCGGGTCACGGCCGAAATCGATGCCAACGGCAATCGCACTAGCCACGAGCACGATGCCGCCGGCCGGCGAATTAAAACCACCGACGCGATGGCTAACGTTCACCAGTTTAGCTTCGATGTCGACGGTAATTTGATAAACGAAACCGATGCGCTGAACCACACCACGGTTTACAGCTATGACAGTCTCGATCGCAAAACGCGAACCACTTTTGCCGATGGCAGTTTCATCCTCGAGGAGTTCGATGCGCTGTCGCGTCGGACCGCCATGACCGACCAGGCCGGCATCGTCACCCGCTACGGCTACGATGCGCTCGGCAGGCTAGTCTCGGTCACCGACGCGCGTCTCGGTGTTACCGCCTACGCCTACGACGAGGCCGGCAACAAGCTGACGCAAACCGACGCCGAGGGTCGCACCACGAGTTGGACCTACGATGCACTCGGCCGCTTGCTGACGCGAACCCTGCCGCTGGGACAAGCCGAAACCATGGTCTACGACGCGGTCGGAAACCTGGTGTCGAAGACCGACTTCAATGGCGACGTCACCAGTTACAGCTACGATGTTAACGATCGCGCTACGCTGATTACCTATGGCAAGGACGGTTCCACCGAAAGCTTCACCTATGATGCGGTCGGTAATCGACTGACCGCCACCAATAACCAGGGCAGCTGGACCTATGTCCATGACAGCCTCGGTCGGCTGGTGAGCGAAAGCCAGCCGGGCGGCGACCTGCTCGAGTACGGTTACGATGCGCAAGGCAACAGGACCTCGCTGACGATCACCTACGCCAACGCCAGCGTTCGCACCGAAACGTTCGCCTACGATGCGCTCAACCGTTTGCAAAGCGTCACCGACAACGACGGCAATCTCACCGCCTACGGCTACGATGCCGTCGGCAACCGCAGCTCCGTGAGTTACCAGAACGGCAGCAGCCAGACCTACATCTACGACGATCTCAACCGGCTGGTTCAACTCAGTCACTTCGACGGCACCGGCGTGTTGATCAACCAGTACGATTACACGCTGCACCCGACCGGCCGGCGCGAGGTCATTCTGGAATCGACCGGCCGGCGTTCCATTTACACCTATGACGGCCTGTATCGCTTGACCGTCGAAACCATCATCGATCCGCTCAATGGGGGCTATACGGCCGAGTACGCTTATGACCGCGTCGGTAACCGCACGCAGAGCATCATCAACGGCGTGACCACGGTTTACAGCTATGACGACAACGACCGGTTAATCCAGCAGGGGCTCGAGATTTACAGCTATGACGCGATGGGTAACACGCTGACGAAGGGTGATGGCGTCGATCTCAGCACATTTACCTATGACGCGAAACAGCAACTTGCGACTGCGGTTATCAGTGAGGGAGCGTCAAGCACTAGCGCCAGTTATCGGTACAATCCGGATGGTATTCGGGTGGGTAAGACCGAGAATACCGTTGTCACAGACTTCCTGGTCGACAGCAACCAGCAATACGCGCAGGTTGTCGCGGAAACCGATACGCTCGACATCATTAACGTCGAGTACACCCATGGTGACGACCTGATCAAGCAGAAACGTGGCGCTAACTCGTTTAACTATCTGTATGACGGACTGGGTTCGACGCGGACGCTGACTGGCAGCGATGGTAATGCCAGCGATCAGTATTACTACGATGCTTTCGGCAAACTTTTAGCGAGCAGTGGCCTGACCGCTAATGATTATCTGTTCACTGGAGAGCAGTATGACCAGGGTCTGGATAATTATTACCTGAGGGCGAGGTATTACGATCAGAGTATCGGGCGGTTTACGCAGATGGATACTTGGATGGGTGTCAACAATGTACCGATTACCCTGCATAAGTATCTATACGCGAATGCGGATCCAGTTCTCAATATCGATCCTACGGGCAAATATACTCTGGCTTCAGTTGGGGTAAGTAATAATATCAGGGGAGGCTTGACGACTACCGCAACCAATACCTTAAGAACGTCCGTTAACAAGGCGATTACTGCTACTCTCAAAACAGTTGGCCGGCAAAGCGCCCGAGCGGTCAAAATGATTCGGACATGCCTCAAGAAAAAGGATAATTGCAGGATAGCCATACCAACTCTAATTATAGGATCTAATAACAGGACTGCCGCGCAACATATTCGAAATTATCAAAAGAGTGGTAGAGGTTTCGTACTTACCTATATGAGTAGGAAAAGAAGCAATTTTCAAAGGAAAATGTGCCCTGGTATCAATCCATTACTGGATTGCGATGAGTATCCTTTTCAGCGCACCGTGCAATGGGGAAATGGCAAACCGCCGGCGGTTTCGTACAGGGCTATTAATAGGAGGCACAATCGAAGTTCTGGCGCATATTTTGGGGTTTTGGTCCGATTGGCCAAATTAAGATCCGCAAAAACTGAATCGGAGCGTCAATTCCTTGTTCTCGCCCCGAAAGATGTGTCCGTAAGTGCTGCAATACCGGTCATACAAGGAAAAGGAAAATAGAACAGGACAGAAAACCATGCAAAACCGAAAAGCGAAATCCGTAAAACCGGGACGGAAAACCGAGGCAGATTTATTTTTTCGTAAACCGCGTAAACTGGGACGGTAGGGACGGTAGTAGGGACGGTAAAGGGACGGTAAATCGTAAATCGGGACAGATTTAATTTTCGTTCGTTTCTCCGATAGTATTTGGGCTTAGAATGGATTAGGCCGAAAACAACAGCAAAAGGAGTTTGCTATGCCAAAGAATGGCAGGGTGGCGAACTAACGGGGCCAAGCCTTACATCTTACGAGTAGCGGGGTCGGGCTGAGGTTTTCCCATTATGAATCCTGTTAAAGGATCTGCGTTTGGCGGGGTTTTGGGTTATTGGACGAGATCGGCCCTGATCCAGATGCTGTGATTGCTTCGCCCCTGGATCGAGGTATAGCTGCCGGTGCCGCTTTGCTTGCGGGTGATTTCCTCGGTGGTGCCGCCGATTAGCAACCACTCGCCGACCGGTCCCGTTATGGTGGTGTTGGCGGACCCGGTTTCGATGCTGCCGCCGCCAGCGTTGCGCATTGAATTTTTGAACGGGCTGACCTGCAGCATGACATGATCGCCCTGAACGCGCGGCAGCACGTAGAATCCGGTGGTTACGTTCTTGTATTCGATGCCGCCGCTTATCGTCCCGGGTGCGGTCCAGTAAGCGCCCGAGAAATAGGGGATTTGCTTGCCGGTTTCGATGAACGCTTCGCTGCCTTCGCTGACTCGAACCTGGTGTAACGGATTGTCCTGCAGGCGCGAGCGGGTGCCGGTGCTGTTGATGCTGGCGCTGCCCCGATTGGTGCTGAAAGTTATGCTGCCGGTACTTTCTTTATTTTTACCGTTTCCTATTTCGACACTGGCATCGCCGCTTTCCACGCGGATGCCGCCATCGATATCCAGCGCCCTGAGGCCACGGGTACTGCCCTGGAATACGGATATCTGCAGCAGTTTGGCGGCGACGTCGAGCGCATCGATCATCTCTCTTACCTGCGCCCGGGTCTGCGCCGACGAGCGCAGGAAGATTTTGAAACCCTGGCCCGATATCGCGTCGCCCGTCCCCAGCATTGGTTTGACGATGGGTATGATCTCTTCGGCCGGCCGGTTCGACAGCTGTATGGTGGTTATCGAATTTGCCTGCGCGGTAGATGCCAGCAGCACCAGGCCGAGCAGTGTAAAGACATGTTTCATCAGTTTTGCAGTCTCCTGAAGCCGGGTTATCGATCAATGTGATCCCGGACGGCCAGGTACACAGATTAACGCGGGCTTCTTAACAGCAACAGTGTAGCTGAAAAAGCAGGCGCTGAATAAAAACGGGGCCAAAGGTGGCGCTTCTGTTTGCGTCCATTGGCCTGTATCCGGCTCCATGATTGGTATCATCGTTTCAGCAGTTGACAGTCGAGATGATAAAGTCTATTAAAGTGCTGATAATAAAAAGTTTTTCCGTCTCAACTAAAAGCACCCGCTTTTGGCAAAACCCGTGAATACGGGTCCCCCGCAGGGATGCCGGAATTCGAACCAGCTCACGAGGGGCAGCCAGTAAAATGAACAAACCGATTGTTGCCGCAGCGCTTTTTATTCTGTCCGTGCAGATTGCCCCGGCTCGGGCGGCCAGTCCCGGATTCGATTGCGCCGAAGCGTCTTTGCCGGTGGAACACACGATCTGCCAGTCCGAGCGCTTATCGCGCCAGGATGCAAAGCTGTCCCGCCTGTATCGTAACCTGATGAATAGCGTCGCGGAAGATTCGAAACAGGGCATCAGGTCGCGCCAGCAGGATTGGCTATTGTCTCGCAACAAAACCTGCGATTTGACGCCGAGCGAGGCGGAAAGCTGCCTGCTCGAAATTTATCGCGCGCGCAATCGTGAGCTTTCAGCCCTGGTTGTCGAGGCTTCGGCAAGGGCTCAGCCGGCATCGGCAGCAGAGGCGACAGGCGACAGTCTCGCTATCGTCCGCGTCACGCCGGCCGGCAATAACGTAGAGGCCGGGCAGCAGATCGTCTTCCAGTTCGACCGTGAAGTGGTGCCGATCGGGAAAATGGAGCGCGATACGAACGAGATACCGGTCGTCATCAGCCCGGCACTCAACTGCGAGTGGCGCTGGCTGAATACCAGCGCGCTGGCCTGCCAGCTGCGCAACGAAGACAGGATGAAACCAGCCACCACCTACCAGCTGCGCATGTCTCCAGGCATTCAGACCGAGGACGGCAGGCAGCTGTCAGGCGATTACCGCCACCGCTTTACCACCATCAGGCCAAAAGTCACCTACACCCGTTTCGTCAACTGGCTGTCGCCGGGCACGCCGTTAATCCAGGTCAGCTTCAACCAGCCGGTGAGCAAATCATCGGTCGAGCTGTCGATGACGATGACGCCAAAGAACGCATCGTCGCCGCAGACTGTCGGCGTGATTGCCTATCCGGACAACATGCAGCGGACGCTGCCCTGGTGGATGGCGCTAACCAACGATGACGAGCAGCCGCAGGTCGACGATCAGCTGGCAAAACTCGATGACGACGAGGCGCGCCGGGTCTGGGTGGTCGAACCGCGTGCCGAACTGCCGCTGGATTCGTCGATCGGGCTCGACATCGAACCCGGGCTGGTATCGTCGAGCGGCGATGCCATCGGCATCGAATCGCGCACCGTGGTCAAGTTCAATACCTATCCGGGTTTTAGCTTCGTCGGCATTCACTGCCGCATCAAGGGTAAATCGAGCTCCGAGGACATTACCCTGGCGAGGCTGCAAAATATCGATCCCGGCGCTTCGATATCTGAACGATGCGCCCCGCTTAACCGGGTCGGGCTGTTGTTTTCGGCGCCGGTAAAAAATTCGACGGTCAAGAACCATGTTCAGTTCACCCCGAGGCTGGATGGCGGCAGGACGGATTACGATCCCTGGGAAAATACGCATGACTGGACGCAGTTGAGCCGCCCGCATCGGCGCGGAAGCCATTACAGGGTCTGGCTGCCGGAGCTGTTGAAAGCCTACCAGCAGTATTCGGTGAAGATCGACACGGAAGGTTTCACCGACGAATTTGGCCGCAGGCTGGATAATCCCGTCAGCTTCGATTTTTACACCGGCCACCGCGAGCCGGATTTGCGCATCAACCACAATAATGCGGTACTGGAGAAAGGCGTCGACAGCGATGTGCCGGTTTACCTGACCAACCTGGAACAGGCCACTATTACCTACGACAAGCTTGGCGACAGCAGCAAGGGCAATCGCATCGAGCACGATATCGAGGTGCAGCAGGTCGAGGATATCGCCTACGCCACTCCGCTGGGCGTGCGCCAGCTGCTGGGAGATGACGACACCGGAGTCATCTATGGCAGACTGCAT